>Ga0172381_10000012_pt1 | contig 210572 bp, 188 predicted proteins | sample Leawel6488metaG_FD_119754 | JGI IMG/M metagenome (GOLD analysis project Ga0172381, IMG submission 119754) | Leachate microbial communities from a municipal landfill in Southern Ontario, Canada - Leachate well 64-88 metaG | ecosystem: Engineered > Solid waste > Landfill > Unclassified | place...
CGATCCCGCTTTTGTTTGGCTTTCAGACCCGGTGGTAATAGGGCCGTCAACGCTTATCGGCATCGTGCCGCTCGGCTCTGTCCACGCCAGGGCAAAATACCCGGCGGAAAGGGTTAGAGCCAAAACAGCCGCTGCTAGCGGAAGGCTTGCCGAACGGGAAGAAAATATCTTAGGCATATGTTTGCGCGTTTTGCTTAGTTTTATATTGATAATAATATTGATGTTATTTTATCATAAACCGAAAAAAAGAAGATGTGGATAACAAAAACTACTTTTCCTTTTTTTCCGCCTTTTCTTTCTTTTTAGAATCAATATTTTCAAGGCTTTCCATTATTTCTTTTGTCATTTCAGCCGCTAATTTCGGACTCTCTTTCAGAGAATTCTTGGCGGCTTCCACTCCGGCTCCCGTTCCTATCTTTTCTTCTTTGTATTCAAAATGATTGCCTACTTTTTTAATGACTCCGCTTTTAACTCCCATGCTCAAAATTTCCGCCGTCTTTGATATTCCTTCGTTATAATAGATATCGTATTCGGCTATTCTAAAAGGAGAAGCCACCTTATTTTTAACAATCTTAGCCTTTATGCGATTGCCTATAATTTCCTCTCCATGCTTTATTTGGGCGATTCTGCGCAATTCAATCCTTACAGAAGCATAGAATTTTAAAGCCAGTCCTCCGGGAGTTGTTTCCGGATTGCCCCACATCACGCCGATTTTCATCCTTGTTTGGTTTATAAAAATCAATACTGTTTTTGTTTTGGAAACAACACTGGAAAGCTTGCGTAAAGCTTGGCTCATCAAGCGGGCCTGCAATCCTATCTGCAAGTCCCCCACTTCTCCGGCTATCTCCGCCTTGGGAGTTAAAGCCGCGACCGAGTCAACGACGATTACATCAACTTCTCCGGAACGAACCAGCCCTTCAACTATTTGCAAGGCTTGTTCTCCCGAATCAGGCTGGGAAATCAAAAGCTCGTCCACATTAACGCCGATCCTTTTGGCATAATCGGGGTCAAGAGCATATTCCGCGTCAACAAAAGCGCAAGTTCCTCCTTTTTTTTGAGCCTCGGAAAGAACATGCAAGGCTAACGTGGTTTTTCCAGTGCTCTCTCCTCCGTAAATTTCAACCACTCTGCCGCGAGGAAGGCCTTTTACGCCCAAAGCCGCGTCAAGAGAAATGGATCCCGTCGGGATGGTATCCACATCGGCTTTTTGGGCGTCTTTTAACTTCATTATCGCCCCTTCGCCGAATTTCTCCTTAATTTCTGAAATAATTTCTTCAAGGTTGCCTTTCATTTCTCCCGCTTCAGCCAAAGCTTCATCTAGTTTTTTCTTTTTTTTAGCCATATTCTTAAATGATTTTTAATTTCTAAATTTAATTTTATAAAGAATTTTTAAACCGGTTCAGACGAAGACTGTTCATCATCCAATGGTATTTCCGGCCCCTCTTCGTCTTCCAAAGCGCTTTCTTCGGGAGTGATATAAACTTCTCTGGCTTTGGCTCCGTCTCCGGGCCCAATGACATTCCTGTCTTCCAAAATATCAAGAAGCCTTGCGGCGCGGGCATAGCCGATTTTTAATTTCCTCTGCAAAAAAGAAGCTGAAGCTTTTTGAGTGGAAACGACTATCTGTTTAGCTTCCTCATATAAAGGATCTTCGTCCCCGCCGCCGTTTCCTCCGGAAAACGCTCCTCCCATTCCCATCGCTCCGCTATCCGGTAAAGTTTGGGCATTTTTCAGCTCCTGCGAAAGAGATTCCGCCTCCGGAATGTCTTCAACTTCTTTGGGCTGATGGTCTAATATCCAAGAAACCACTCTCTTTACTTCCTGCTCCGAAACAAAGGCTCCTTGTATTCTGCGAGGCTTGATAAGCTCGGTGGAAACAAAAAGCATATCCCCTCTCCCAATCAGCTTCTCGGCCCCGGAAGTGTCTAAGATTGTTCTGGAATCAACCTGTGAAGCAACTTGAAAAGCGATGCGCGAAGTAATGTTCGCCTTGATCAATCCGGTAATAACTTCCACAGAAGGCCTTTGAGTGGCTAGAATCAAATGAATCCCCACCGCTCTTGCCATTTGAGCCAAGCGGGCGATATAAACTTCAATCTCTTTGCCTCTTGACGACATCAAATCTGCAAGTTCGTCAATAACCAAAACAATATAAGGAAGCTTCGGATCGTCTTTCTTGCGGTTTTTGTTATTATAGCTGTCTATATCGCGGCTCTTGTTTTCCGCTAAAAATTCAAACCTCCTTTCCATCTCAACTACCAGCCATTTTAAAGCCACTATCGCTTTTTGAGGATTGACCACTACCGGACAAAGCAAATGGTTCAAGGAATTGTAAATAGAAAATTCCACTCTTTTCGGATCAACCATAATCAGCCTTAAATCGCTCGGGCCATGGCGGTAAAGAAGGCTTAAAATGATGGTGTTTAACCCGATTGTTTTGCCGGCTCCCGTTGATCCTGCAACAAGCATATGCGGCATACGGGCCAAGCTGGCGTAGATCGGAGCCCCTTTAACGTCTTTTCCCAAAGAAAATAAAAGCGGATTGGGAGATTTCTGAAATTCGTCATTTTCCAAAAGCTCCCTTAATCTGACCATCGCTCTTTTTTTGTTGGGAACTTCCACTCCGACCAAGGACCGTCCCGGAATCGGCGCTTCAATTCTGATTGGATGGCTGGCCAAAGATAAAGCCAAATCCGAAGACAGATTGGTAATTTTTGAAACTTTTACCCCTTCGGCCGGTTTTAAAGTGTATTGGGTAACGGTTGGACCAACATTAACTTCAGACATTTCCACCGGAATGCCGAAATTATGCAGAGTCCTTTTGATAATAGACGCATTCAATCCTATATCTCCGCTCTGCGGTTTGCTGGTTTCATTCTCAAGCAAATCAACGGGAGGCAAGGAGTAGCTGTTGTCTTGGCTTATCTTAATTTCTTTAACTTTAAAGCTTTCCAAGCTGTTGCCTAAAGTCAAAGGTTTTGATTCTTCTTTTTTTTCCTCTTTCGCGGCCGGCAAAGAGATCTTTTTCATTTTTAAAAAAGATGGAATCTTTTGGCTTTTTTGGGGCTTCTGCTTTTCGGCTTCTTTTTTGTCTTCTTCGTCCTCTTCTTCTTCGTATTCTTCTCTTTCAAAAAAATTCTTCATCAAAGCCGCCGACAAAATGGCGAAACCGGATCCGATAAGAACCAAAAAAATTATAAAGCTGAAAGAGCCGAATCCTTTTAGAAGAATAAAGGACATTATATATCCAAGCCATCCGCCTTGCCCGGCGTAAAAAAGAGAGAATCCGCTTGAAAGATTTTCCGAAGAATTAATTTCTCTAAGGCCCATCAGCCCTGAACAGCCGAGAAAAAGAAGAAGGCCCGAAATTAAAATAGGCTTTTTAATATCTTTAAGAGGTTCTTTTGTCTTAAAAAAAATCAGACCGGCTAAAATTAAGAAAAAAGGCAAAATTTTAGCCGATCCGCCGATGAGAAAATCAAAAAAATTTTTAAGGATATTGCCGACGCTCCCCGCTTTGTCAAAAAAAGAGAAAGATAAAATCAAGGACAGCAGGATAGCTCCTCCCGCCCACAATATTTTTGCAGTTTTATCGGAAAGCTTGTAAGAAGAAATTGCTTCCGCTTCTTTGCGGACCGCTTTTTTTTGTTTTTTTCTTTTCGCCATCGGCTAAAACAAATTAAAGAAATTAAGAATCAGAAGGCTCTTTCTTGGTAAAACCGGTACCCACTGGTACTAATTTACCAATAATTACATTTTCCTTCAATCCTCTTAATTTATCTTCCGCTCCCTTTAATGAAGCTTTGATAAGAACACGGGAAGTTTCTTGGAAAGAAACCGCTGAAAGGAAGCTGTCGCACGTTAAAGCCACCTTGGAAATGCCCAGCAGCAATTCCTGCGCTTTGATCGGATCTTTCTTCTCTTCTTTCAGCTTTTCTTGCGCTTCCAAGTATTGGGTTCGCGAAATAACCTCTCCGGGGCTGAATAAACTGCCTCCCGAATTTTTAACTTTGACGCGGGAGAACATCTGCCTGATGATAATCTCAATATGCTTGTCGTTAATGGGCACTCCTTGGCTGGAATAAACTTTTTGGACTTCTCTAATAATGTATCTTTGGACGGCTTCTTTTCCTTTCAGCTTAAACAATTTTTTCATATCAAGAGGACCGACGCAAAGCGGAGTTCCGGCTTTAATTTCCTGTCCGACTTTCACCAAAAGCTCAACTTTCGGAGGAACTTGATACTCATTAACCTGCAAGTCTTTTTTCCCTTCTTCTTTTTTGGAAGATTTTTTCTTTGCTTCCTCTTCCGAAGAAATAATTTTTATAATTCCTTTTTCCTCGTCTATGCTTGCCACTTTTCCGTCTTCAAAAGCTATGGACGCTTCTCCTTTCGGCAAGCGCTTTTCAAAAATTTCTTCCACTCTCGGCAAACCGTAAGTAATGTCGGTTGATTCGGCCACTCCTCCCGTATGGAAAGTTCTCATTGTAAGCTGGGTGCCCGGCTCTCCGATAGACTGGGCGGCAACGACGCCAACAGCTTCTCCAAGATTAACCAATCCTCCCCATCCCAAATCTGATCCGTAGCATTTGCTGCAAATTCCTCTTTTGGTTTTGCAGGAAAGAGGAGATCTGACTCTAACTTCTTCAATGCCGTCCATCTTGGAAATTTTTTCAGCATCCCTCCAATCTATAATATTCCCTTTCTTTACAATTGCTTCTTTTGTTTCCGGGTTAACGATATCTTCCAAGGTCGTCCTGCCCAAAATTTTGAAAGAGAAATCCTGGCCTATTTCATCGGCTTCGGCTTTGGACAGAATAATGCCGTTTGAATCGCGGCAATCTTCTTCCGTAACTATTACCTCGTGGGCCACGTCAACAAGCCTTCTAGTCAAGTAGCCGGCGCTGGAAGTACGCAAAGCCGTGTCCGCTGTTCCTTTTCTGGCTCCATGGGTGGAAATAAAGTATTCCAAAACGTCAAATCCTTCCTTGAAAGAACTCTTTACGGGCAGCTCAATAATACGGCCGGCAGGATTGGACACCAGTCCTTTAATCCCCGCCATTTGGACGACTTGACCCCAAGATCCTTTTGATTTGGAGTCAATCATTGAAAAAACCGGACCGTTGACAGGCAATATGGTTGGAATGATTTTTTCAAGATCGGTCTTGACTTTTTTCCATATTTCAATGGCTTGAGTGGCTTTTTCTTTTTGCGAAAGCAAGCCTTGGCGGAAATAATCTTCTATCTTTTGTATCTTTTCTTCGGCCTCTTTCATCAAGATCTTTTTTTCTTCGGGAACAATCAGGTCGTCCATCCCCCAAGAAATTCCGGATTTAGTGGCGTATTCAAGCCCGATATTCTTAATATTATCCAAAACTTTCCAAGCTCCTTTTTCGTCTTTCTCAATAATATTTTTAACCAAGTCTTTGGCCGTTTTAGAGTTCAGCAAATAATTTTGAAATTCAAATTCTTCAGGCAATATCTTGTTGAAAATAACGCGTCCAGCGCTGGTTTCCAACATTTTTTCTCCGATTAAAACTTTAACTTTAGCCTGCAGATCCACAACTCCAAGCTCATAAGCCATTATTGCTTCTTCCGGAGAACAAAAAGCCTTTCCTTCTCCTTTTTTGCCGTCTATGATTTTAGTTAAGTGATAACATCCCAAAATTACATCTTTGGACGGCAAGACAATCGGCTCCGAAGTGGCGGGCTTAAGCAAATTTACCGGAGACATCATTCTTTCTCTAGCTTCTGTTTGGGCTTCATCGGACAAAGGCAAGTGGATGGCCATTTGGTCTCCGTCAAAGTCGGCGTTAAAAGCCGCACAAACATAAGGGCTGATGCGGATAGCCTCTCCTTCTATCAGAACCGGCTTAAAAGCCTGTATTCCTAAACGGTGCAAGGTTGGCGCACGGTTTAGCAAGACCAATTTTTCCTGAACGGCCTCTTCAAGACATTCCCACACTTCGTCGGTTTCTTCTTCTATGAGCTTCTTAGCTCCGCCCATATTATAAACAAGTTCCCTTTCAATTAATTTTTTAACGACAAAAGGTTTAAACAGCTCCAAAGCCATTTTTTTCGGAACTCCGCATTCGTTCAAATGCAGGTTCGGACCGACAACAATAACGCTGCGTCCGGAATAATCAACTCTTTTACCCAATAAATTCTGCCTAAAACGCCCCTGTTTTCCTTGAAGCATATCTGCCAAACTTTTTAAAAGCCTTCTGCCTCCCGTAGTGGCCAAGGTCGTTGCTCCTTTTCTCATTTTACTGTCAATCAAAGAATCAACAGCTTCCTGCAGCATTCTTTTTTCATTTCTTACAATCACTTCCGGAGCGTTAATTTCCAAAAGATGCTTCAACCGATTATTGCGGTTGATAACGCGGCGGTAAAGATCGTTTAAATCGGAAGAAGCATAGCGGCCTCCGTCCAACTGCACCATGGGCCTTAAATCAGGCGGCAAAACCGGCAAAACATCTAGGAACATCCATTCCGGACGGATATTGGCGGCTCTCATCTCTTTGAATAAAGTCATTCTGATTTGGGCTTTCTTTTGGTCGTCGGCTTCGGATCTTTTTTCCGACTCCTCCATTTCTTTAATTTCTTTGCCCAAATCAATTTCCTCAAAAATACGCTTTAAAGTTTCCGCTCCTGTCCCCGCCTCAAAAATTTCTCCGTATTTCAAAGCCAATCGGCTGTATTCAAGCTCTGACAAAACTTTTAAAGGCCTCAAAGCCACCAATTCTTCTTTGGCTTTGTCGCGGGCGGTTTTCAGCGCCGAAGCAGCCTCCTCCTGTTTTTTCTTATCTTCAATAGAAGCTTTTTGATCTTTCAATTTCGCTTTGTATTCCCTCTCTATTTCTTCAAGTATTCCTTTCTTGGCCTCTTCGTTAACACTGATAACGATATAAGACAAGAAATAAATAATTTCTTCCACTCTGTGGAAAGGCAAATCCAAAACTGTTCCAATCCTTGATGGAACTCCTTTCAAAAACCATATATGGGAAACGGGAGCGGCAAGCTTAATATGCCCCATCCGTTCACGCCTTACTGATGATTTTGTTACTTCAACTCCGCAGCGGTCGCAAACCACCCCTTTGTATCTGATTCTTTTATATTTTCCGCAATAACATTCGTAGTCCCTGGTAGGCCCGAAAATCTTTTCACAAAATAAGCCGTCTTTTTCCGGACGCTGCGTGCGGTAATTGATGGTCTCAGGCTTGGTAATTTCGCCGTATGACCAACTTAAAATCTCTTGAGAAGAGGCCAATTTTATCCTAATTGATTCTAAGTTAGAAACAAACATGAGTTATTATTGAGCCCGGACGCCGAACGATCAGCGTATTTGGCAATTAAGAGTTATGTTTTAGATTATTAAAAGTTTTTTTATTTTTTTTCCTGCTCCTCTTTTTTATCGGCTCCCGATTCGGTCTTTTCCGTTTCTTCTTCGGATTCGGACTTGAATTTTTCCCTTTCTTTGCACGATTCTTTTATTTCAAAATTCAGAGAAAGAGATTTTAATTCGGAAACCAGCAAGTTGAAAGAAGCCGGCAAGTTCGGACTTTTAATCTTTTCCCCTTTCAAAATCGCTTCATAAGCTCCAACCCTGCCCATAATATCGTCCGATTTTATAGTCAGCATCTCCTGTAAAGTGTGGGCGGCTCCGTATCCTTCCAGGGCCCAAACTTCCATCTCTCCGAATCTTTGTCCTCCAAACTGGGCTTTTCCTCCCAATGGCTGCTGAGTAATCAAAGAATAAGGGCCGATTGATCTCATATGAATTTTATCTTTAATCATATGGATCAGTTTCAAAACATAGTTGTAGCCTACGGTAACTTTTTCAGGGAAGGGCTGTCCCGTAGCAGGGTCAAAAAGAACAGTTTTTCCGTCTTCGGGCAATCCCGCTTTTTTGAGTTCTTCTTTAACTTCTTTTTCCGTAGCTCCAGAAAGCGCCGGAGTCTCGGCCAAATAGCCAAGCTTGTTAGCGGCCAGCCCAAGATGAGTTTCCAAAACCTGGCCCAAGTTCATTCTTGAAACGACTCCCAAAACATTCAAAACCACATCCACCGGAGTGCCGTCCGCCAAAAAAGGCATTTCTTCAACGGGTAATATCTTTGAAACGACTCCTTTGTTTCCGTGCCGGCCGGCCAGCTTGTCTCCAACCTGTATTTTTCTAACTTCGGCAATCCTCACTCTTATTCTTTTTAATACTCCCGGCTGCAGATTATAGCCTTCGTCGCGGGAGAAAACCTTGATGCCGACAACACGGCCGTGTTTGCCATGCTCCATTCTCATAGAGGTATCTTTAACCTCTTTTGCTTTTTCTCCAAAAATGGCCCTTAACAGTCTTTCTTCGGCGCTTAGTTCCGCCTCCCCTTTTGGAGAAATTTTTCCGACTAAAATATCATTCGGATTAACTGTCGCTCCTATTCTTACGATTCCTTCCTCGTCAAGATCTTTTAATTTTTCTTCTCCCACATTCGGAATATCGGAAGTTGTCACTTCCGGCCCAAGTTTGGTTTCTCTCACGTCGCAAAAAGCGTCTTCAATATGTATTGAGGTAAAGACGTCTTCTTTGACCAATTTTTCGGAAAGAACAATCGCGTCTTCGTAAGTGTTCCCTCTCCAAGACATAAAAGCGACCAAAACATTCCTGCCCAAGCTTAAGCGTCCGCGAGAAACGCCTCCTCCTTCGGCTAAAATCTGGCCTTTTTTAACTTCTTCTCCCTTTTTAACGATGGGTCTTTGATGAAAACAAGTGTATTGGTTTGTAAGATCAAAATTTCTAATTTTGTAAGATTGGACTCCTTTATCCGATTTAACTTTAATTTGAGAAGCGTCAACTTCAATAACTTTCCCTCCTTCTTCGGAAAGAATCAATTGTCCGGAATCTTTGGCAACAGCGACTTCCATCCCTGTTCCGACCAGCGGAGGTTCGGGATTCACCAAAGGAACCGCCTGCCTCTGCATATTTGCTCCCATTTGGGCGCGATTGGCATCGTCATTCTGCAAGAAAGGTATCAAAGCTGTAGCCACCGACAAAAATTGCTGAGGAGAAACGTCAACATAATCAATTTTTTCTTTTTCAATTTCTGAAGATTCCCCCTTAACTCGGGCTTCCACTCTTTTGCTTAAAATATCGCTCTTTTCGCCTAAGGCAACGCTGGCCGAAGCAATATTATGCCTTTCTTCTTCGGCGGCGGACAGATATTCAAGCTTGCTTGAAACTTTTGCGCCGTCAACTTTATAATAAGGCGTTTCCAAAAAGCCGTAGGGATTCAGGCGGCTGTAAAGAGCCAAGTATCCCACCAATCCGACATTCGGCCCTTCAGGAGTTTGTATCGGACAGATTTTTCCATAGTGGGAAGGCTGAACGTCGCGAACCTCAAAACCGGCTCTCTCCCTGGTCAGTCCTCCCGGACCGGTAGCCGTAAGTCTGCGTTTATGCTCCAATTCGGCCAAAGCATTTTCAGTGTCCATAAATTGCGAAAACTGGCTGGAAGAGAAAAATTGGCTGGCTTGAGCCATAAAAGGCCTCGGATTCACCAATTGTGAAGGAGAAATAACTTCGCTTCCCAAAACAGACATTTTGTCTTTGGCAATACGAGCCATTCTCATAAGCCCTACTCTCAATTTATTCAATAAAAGCTCGGACATTGTCCTGATACGGCGGTTGGCCAAATGGTCAATTTCATCCGGCTTGGCATTCGGATCGTTGTTCAGCCTAATAATTTCTTTCATTACGGAAACCAAGTCCTCCGGGCTTAAGACGCGGTCTTCCTTGGCGATATCTTTGTCTTTGGCAGGTTTAAGGTCCGGCAAGCGAGACCAAGTTTTCCAGCGGCCGACTTTGGAAAGATCGTATCTTTCAAAATTAAAAAACATATTAAAGATAAGCTCTTTGGCCGCTTCCGGGGTGGAAAGCTCTCCGGATCTCAATCTTTGATAAATTTCCATCAACGCTTCCGGCTGGCTGTTTGTATGGTCGCGCTTTAAAGTTTCTTCTATAAAATTCAGCTCTCCCGAATCAACTCCGGCAAAAATTTCCCTGATGTTGTCGCTGGTATATCCGGCCAAAGCTTTCAATAAAGTGGTAGCGGGCAATCTCCTTTTGCGGTCAATTTTTACGCTTAAAAATCCGGCTGCATCCGTTTCAAATTCCAGCCAAGCTCCCCTGTTGGGAATAATCTTGGCGCCGAAGCATTTTTTTCCCTTTACTATCTCTTGCGGGAAAAAGACTCCCGGAGAACGGATAAGCTGGGAAATGACGACTCTTTCAACTCCGTTGATAACAAAAGTGCCCCTGTCCGTTAACAGAGGAAAATTACCGAAAAAGACTTCTTGATCCTTTTCTTCTTTTGTTTTCAAATTTACAAGCCTGACCGTCACCCTTAGAGGAGCCTCAAAAGAATCGTTATTTTCTTTTGCCTCAAAATAGTTTTCGTAGTTAGGCTTGCCCAAACGGTAATCAATAAAATAAAGTTCCATCTCCTTGCCCGTATAATCGCGCATGGGAGAAACTTCTTTAAAGAGCTCTTTTAAATCTTCCTGCCACAACTGGCGCCAGCTTTCTTTTTGCAAAAAAATAAGGCCGGGCAATGGGAAAGATATTTTGCTTTTAGAAAAATCTTTAATTTTCATCATAATTTTAAAGATGATAATGCAAAAAATACCCTAGAACAAAAAATTTAGGGCAATAACGACCCATTTATTTTAATAATAAAAGTAAAAAGAGAGCTTCAATTTCCTGGTTCAGTAATTTTAATAAAATACTATTTGAAATCCAATACAAAACATAGCAATAATAAGAAAAAATGTCAACTCTTTTTTAGAAAAGAGACCAAGGCAAAATCAAGACAGGGTTTTAATGCTTTGAATTATCCCCAAACTGGCGAAAATAAACAATAAATTGCTTCCGCCATAGCTGATAAAAGGCAGAGAAATCCCAACAATAGGAGCCATCCCCAAATTCATGGCAATATTAATAAATATTTGGGAAAAAATTATTATAATAAATCCGGAAATAAAAAGCTTGGCGAAATTAGAATCCGCTTTTGCCGCAATTTTCAAAATTCTCCAAAAAAGATAAGCAAAAAGCAGAATTAAGGCCGCTGATCCGGCTAACCCGAATTCTTCGGCTATTGCTGAAAAGATAAAATCCGTTTGAGGCTCCGGTAAAAAGCCATGATGGGTTTGCGATCCCTGAAGCCATCCCTGGCCGAAAAGCCCTCCCGACCCGACAGCGATTTCTGTCTGTTTTCGGCTCCAGCTGGCGCCGAAAGGATCGGCTTGAGGAAAGACAAAAGAAATTATCCTTTCTTTCTGATAGTCATGGAGAAAAAAACCCCAGCTTATCAAAGAGGCCAAGAAAAGCCCCGCACAGATAAATAAAAAATGTTTTATTTTGATGCCGGAAATAATTAAAATGCCGAGCCAAACGATCAAAAGCAAGGAAGCCGATCCTATGTTGGGCTGCAAAGCGATCAATATCGCCGGAACAGCCGCATAGAATCCCGATAAAAAAATGTGCTGTATCTTATACATTTCAATATGCCTTTTAGAAAAATATTTAGCCAGCAGCATTATTAAAACAAATTTAGTCATTTCTACGGGATCAAAAGAAAGCCCCCCTATCTTATACCAAGATTTCGTGCCTCTTATTTCGTCAGCGAAAAAAAATACTCCGATCAAAAGCAAAACAGATATGAAGTAAAGAAATAAAATGAGAGATGAGTTCTCCCTGAAAATCCTCCAGTCAAAAAAGCTTATGGCAACAGCCAGCAAAAATCCCACACCGAAAAAGCCCGCCTGTTTGTAAAAATTACCGAAATCGCCCGCGGCGGAACAAGAGCTGTAAAGAGAAAATAAAGAAATGGCGGCCAAGCCGAAAACAGCCAGAAATATCCTCCAGTCAAGACGCTTAAGATGAAAAAAAATATTGGGAAAATTGAACATCAAACCGAAAATTTTCAATTTCTAATTTTCAAAATTGCGAATGATAGAAAATCGCTGTTTAAAAATTTGACCTTTATAATTTAAATAAAAATCAATGGCCGCTGAAGCTACTTGATCATTTTCAAAAAATCCTCCTCCGCGATGACTCTTGTTCCCAGTTTTTTCGCTTTTGCCATTTTGCTTTCCCCCGGATTTTTTCCCGCTACGACAAAATCAGTATTTTTGGAAACGGATTCCGAAACGCTTCCTCCTCTTTCCCTTGCCGCATCCTTGGCTTTACTGCGGCTCAAGGATAGCATCTCTCCGGTAAAAACAAAAGCCAGCCCCGACAGCTCTTGTCCGGAATTTCTCTTTTTAAAAGAATTAATTTTTATTCCCGCTTCCTTCAACTTGTCCAAAAATTTTAAATTCTTTTTATTTTGGAAAAATTCCCGTATAAATTTTGCCGCGACGGGCCCGACATCCTTTATCTTTTGGAGATCATCAATCCCGGCAGACTGCAGTTTTTCAACGGAACCGAAAGCTTCCGCCAGGTCAACGCTGGTCTGCTCCCCTACGTTTCGGATACCCAAGGAAAAAATAAATTTCGGAAGAGTGATTTCCTTTTTTGCCTGTATGGCTTCAATGATTTTATTCGCTTTTTTTTCGGCAAATCTTTCAAGGGGCTCAAGATCGCCTTCTTTTAAGAAAAACAAATCCGCCGGATCGGAGATTAACCCGCGATCTAGCAGCTGCTCCAAAACTTTCGGGCCCAGTCCGGCCATATCAAAAGCGTTTTTGGAAACAAAATAAGAAAGATATCTCTCTTTTCTGCAAAAGCATTCTGGATTTGGACAGCGCCAAACGGCTTCTCCTTTTGGCTTTATTAATCCAGCGCCGCATGAAGGACATTTTTTCGGCATTTCAAATTTTCTTTCCTTGCCGCTTCTCAATTCCGGCAAAACCTTGACTATTTGAGGAATCACGTCTCCGGCCCTGCCGACAATAACCGTATCTCCAATTTTTAGGCCAAGCCTTTTTATTTCATCCTCATTATGCAAAGTGGCGCGGCTTATCATTACTCCTCCGGCTTCCACTGGCTTTAAAATAGCTACCGGCGTCATTGTTCCCGTGCGGCCGACTTGCACTTGGATATTTTCAACAACGGTTGACGCCTGCTTTAACGGGAACTTGTAAGCTATGGCTCCGCGGGGAGCTTTGCCCGCTGTTCCCAGCTTTTCAAATATTTCATTGCTGTTTATTCTCGCCACTATGCCGTCTATTTCGTAAGGAATTTTTTGTCTGTTTTTTTGCCAATAGTCATGGCAGGCAAAAACTTCTTCCATCTTCTCGCAAAACCGGCTGTATTTATTGTTCGTTTTAAAGCCTAAAATATGCAAGATTTCATGCTCTTCTTGGTGGGTTTTTTGCCCTATGGCGCTTACAATCCCGTAAACATTTGCGTCCAGCCTTCTTGCTGCGGCGATCCTGGAATCAAGCTGGCGTAAAGAACCGGCCGCCAAATTCCGCGGGTTGGCATAAGAAGGCATTCCTTTTTTCTCCTGCTCCAAATTAATTTTATCAAAATCTTTTCTGGTAATCACCACTTCCCCCCTGACAATGATATCAATCCTTTTTGTCTGTAAAAACTTTTCAGCAACGGCATTTAGTCCTTTTTCTCTTAAACCGTCTAAAACATCATCCGGATCTCGGAGTTGTAAAGGAATAGCTTCAATCGTTTTTAAATTTTGGGTGATGTCCTCTCCGATTAAGCCGTCTCCCCGGGTTGAACCGGTCTGCAAAATTCCGTTCTGATAAACCAATTCTATCGCCAAGCCGTCCAGCTTCGGTTCGCAAAAAAAATCAACTCTCGCCTTTTCGCCAGGGTCTAAAAGCTTGGCGGTTCTCTTCTCCCAGCTTTCCATATCCTCCCGGGAAAAAGCGTCGTTGAGAGAAATCATAGGCTTTGAATGCCTAATTTTATTAAATTTTTCTAAAGGCTCTCCTCCCACTCTTTGAGTAGGAGAATCAGGAGAAACAAACTCGGGAAACTGCTGTTCCAAATCAAAAAGCTCTTTTTTCAAAGAATCAAGAGCTTCCGGAGATATCTCCTGCCGGTCCAAAACATGATAAAGATACCTGTGATGGTTTATTAATTTTTTAAGTTTGCCTATCCTAGCTTTGGCTTGATCCCTGTCCATACAAATTATATCCACATTATTGATATTGCACTTCTATTGTTCTTTGGGAATCATGATATACTCCTCTAGATTTTATAAGAACGGAAGGAGGATCCAATATGCAATCATAATTGGTAAAAGAACAATACCACTCCGAATCTCCCCAATTAAAATCGCATTTGTCCGGAGACGAACAGGAACAAGCGCAGTTTGATTCAATTCTTATCTGATATAAAGCGTTTTCTATCCCGGTATCAGCGGCGTGAAAAGCCTTTACGGAGTCGGTAACTCCTTTGGCAATATCAAGGCCGTTCATAATAATAGATGTAACCCCTAAAACCATTGCCAAAAGGATAGCCATTAAAATAATGGTCATATATAAAGACACCCCTTGCTGGCCTTTTTCTTTTAAAAATTTAAAAAAAATTCTCATATTTTAAAGCTCTTTATCTAAATTTCTTTGCGAAATAGTAGTTTGGACATTGATTTCAGGCAAAGGATCAAGGTCTTCCGTATCGGCTTCAGCTCCGATTAAAATCGTAATTCTCGGCTGTTTTTCATCGTAATTCGCTCCGCCTGCAACATTAAACTGCAAATTGGTAATTTTTACCCTGTCCGAAGTCAAAGACTGGGCTTCTTCAAAGTTAGCCGCCGTTTGGTCAGCGGATATTCTTTCTTTTAATTCTCCGTTTTCCAATAAAAATTGATGGCATCTGCCTCCTCCTTCCTTATAGTCAAGGAAGGTGATAACGGAAGAAGAAGCGTTGGAAGGATCAAAATTATCTTTTTCCCTTCCGACGCAATCACCGGTATAGTCTTTTTGAGCCATCCTTAAATAACGGCTCATATAATCCAACACATAGTTAGTATTGTCAATCAAGCTCTGCGTATAAACTATATGTTTTTGGCTTTTCATTGAAGCCAAAAAAATTCCGCTCAAAACTCCCATTAAAACGGAAAAAATACCGATAGCGATAATCATCTCTATCAACGTAAAGCCCTTGCTTTTTTCGGCGTTAATATTTTTTAAAAATTTTTTAAGCGAAAATATATCCATTTTTTACAATTATTATTGGTACCAATCCCGCAAATCTTCCCTTACCGTAGTGGTTACCCCTTTAAAGTAAACTTCCACGATTATATTTAAAGTTGAAGTGGGGCTTACGGGCTCAACGGTTGTTATTTTTCTTTGATAAATGGTATCCGCGCCGCTGTCGTAGTTATAAAAACCGCTTGAATCTATTTTCAGATAACGCCCCGTATAAGGAAAAGAAGAAAAAGTTGAAGAGGCCGTATTATAATCCGCCTCACACCCGTTCGCGCAAACCAAGCCTTCATCCCACTCGGATCCTACGATCCAATTAGCGTCTCTCATATTTTTAACTATTTCTATCCCTTCCTGCGCCAAGTAAGCGCTCATAAAATGCTCCCTGGCTTTTTGCGTATTGGAAATGGCAAAACTCATGCCGTTATATACGCCCAAAACCCCTACCGAAATAATGGTAATCGCGAAGATCATCTCAAGAAGAGTAAATCCTCTTTGCCGTTTTGGGCGTTCGCGCAGATTGCTCATATTATTTTAAGTTAATATTCCCCGCTCCGTTTATTTCAATTATTCTTTTTTTGGACGAGTCATCCTCCACGCAAATGGAAATGGAAGAAGTGGCCCTTGAAACGTTATTGATAAATATTGTAGGATCGGGCGGGTCAAAAAAAACGCTCAAAGAAGACTGTTCTGTCCCTCCGGCCGTAAGGCCGCAAATGACAATATGGTTTTCCAATGAAATATCCGTATCGTCAAATTTTTGGTCAAAAGCCGGATTATAGCTTTTGCTGGAGTCTCCGCTGCAGTTCAAATAAATAAAATATTCAGACGGATTAGACTTGTCTAAATAGACGCCGTATCCGTTGGGCTCTCCAAGGACACAGACCCCCGCTTCTCCTCTCATAGACATTCCCCTGCTTTGGCTGATGCTTTGAGCCAGCTTTGGCGCCGATCTTTCCAGCGCCAAGCTGTCCTGCCAGCTGTTGGGATTGGCAAAAATAATCCCGCTGAAAATGGCGATAATGACAATAACGACAAGGAGCTCAAATAAAGTAAACCCTTTTTCTTCTCTGACTTTATCTTTAATAGTTTGCCAAAAAAACATTTAAAATAAAAAACTCAAATAAAAATTAAAAATTTTATCTCCCCAAAACAAGGCGATAAGCAATCCGGCTATCAAAAACGGCCCAAACGGCACTTCTGATTTCATTTTTTTCTTTTTTCCCGCTATCAATGCTAATCCAATTATAGCACCTATTAAAAAAGCCAAAAAGAGAGCCGTTCCAATTTTTGGCCAGCCTAGAAAAAAGCCCATAAAAAAAGCCAGTTTAACGTCGCCAAATCCCATGGCTTTGCCTCTGCTTAAAAGAAAAACCGCCAAAAAAAAGCCGGACGCTCCGACGGCCGAGAATAAAAAATTTAATATTTGCCCCTCGGGGTAAAGGCCGGAAACAAAACTGTAAAAATGAAAAGCAGCGGTAATTCCAGCCAGCCAAAGTAAAATCTTGTCAGGTATCAGATACCAATTCAAGTCAAAAATGAAAACGATTACCAAAAGAGAAACGACTGCCAGCAAATAAAGAAGGCTGATTAAAAAAACGGCGGAAGCAAATCCCTGCTGCAGCCCAAGAGGAAATAAAAAATTAAAAACCAGCAAGAAGAGCAATCCCATCGCTATTTCCGTTATCGGATATCTCCAGGATATGGATTTTTTGCAATAGCGGCATTTCGCTTTCAAAAAAGCGAAGCTCAAGACGGGAACCAATTCCTGCCAGCTTAAATTGTGTTTGCAGCGAGGACAAAAAGACCGGCCGGAAACAAATCCTTTTTTTTCTTTAACCCGATAAGCCGCGCAGTTTAAAAAACTCCCAGCAACCAATCCTAAAATAAAAATAAAAATTTGAACAATATCCATGCCTATATTTTACAGTTGTTTGAAAAGGTTGGCAACAAAAAACTGAAAATCAAGAAACAAAAAAGCCTTTTTAGGGCATATTTGTTATTCTTTTAAGATAAAAACAAAAGCTCCCCTTTGGAGGAGAGCCTTGTAATTGCCTTTCAGAAAAATTATTCGCAAGCAATACTAGTTGTGGTACAGAAAGACGCAGTTGTTGTTCCGGAAAAGCCAGTGCTGTCAATACAAAAATAAACTGCTGAATTTGAAACCAAAGCGGCTGAAGCGCAGTAGGCGCTGGCGGTGGAGCTGGACTGATAAGCTGTCGGCATTGCTAGAATTTCTGTTTTTAAATTGGTTCCATTTGTGTCTAAAGTGTCAAAACCGACATATGTTCCTTGGCTGTTGTACCAAACCGAAGCGGAAGTTCTTATTTGGTCAAGGAAATTTTGAATTTTTACGTCTTTAGCTTGATTGGGAATTTCATTCAAATTCAATATAACCATACCGGCCAAAATACCAATGATAGCAATAACCACAAGCAATTCAATTAAAGTAAAACCTTTGTTTGTTTGCATATTTTTAATAAGTTTAAAGCTTGTTATTTGGACAGTCGACCTTTTTGAATGTTGTTAATATCGTCCGATTGCGACCGAGGAAATCCATCTTTCGTTATCCAACATTAGTAATTATATAGCATATTCAATATAATTCCATTGTGGATAACTTTTATTTCAATTTACTTTTTAAAAAGTGCTTGACATTTGATAAAGGGGAAGAACAACAGCGGCCACCAAAATTCCAACCATCAAGGCTAAGCCGATAATCAAAATGGGTTCCAGGATGCTTGAAAGGCCGTCCACGAAAGTATCTATTTCTCTTTGGTAAAAACGGACTATGTTCGTCAAAGTATTGGAAATTCTTCCCGTCCTTTCCCCTACCGACGCCATTTGCACGAACAAAGAAGGAATATATTCCGGAAAGCGATCCAAAACAGAACTGAAAGGCTCTCCTTTGATAACTCTGTTGCGGCACTCAATAATAATATCTCTATAAACCACGTTGCCGATAATGTCAGCCGTTATTTCCAAAGCTTGGGCAATAGGAATTCCCGCCGCGATTAAAACTGAAAAGTTTTCCGCGAATCTCGCCAAATAAAGATTTTTGAAAAATCTTCCCAATATTGGAACCCGCAAAGAAGTTTGGTCAAAAATCCTTTTGCCTTCTTTGGTTCGCAAATATCTTTTAAGCAAATAAGCAAAAGCCGCAAGAGATCCTATTATAGCAATCCACCATTGCTTGAAAAAATCAGAAAGGCCGATAATCAATTGGGTAATCAATGGCAGTTCTCTATTCCCGGTAGCTAAAACCTCTGTCAAATTAGGCACCACATACACCATCAGCACTATAAATATTAAAATAAAAACGGACAAGACAATTGACGGATACATCATTGCGCTTAAGGTCTTGCTGCGCAATTCACAGTCTTTTTCCAAATGGATGGAAACCCTGTCCAGCACCTCGGACAAATTTCCGGAAGCCTCTCCCGACCTCACCATGCTTACGTAAAAGCTGGAAAAATCTTTGGGATAAATGCTTAAAGCCTTGGAAAGAGTGGATCCCTCTCTTATCGCCATGGAAATCTTGTATATCTTGTTTTGGAAGTCAATATTTCTAGTTTGGTGGCCCAAAGAGTCAAGAGCCTCCGCCAAAGGCACTTTTGAATCAAGCATTGTCGCCAGTTCTCTTGAGAAAAGGGTAATTTCTTTCAAGGGAACCCCTTGAAAATAATTAATCCGAGAAAAAAAATTATTGGAAGATGTTTCCTTAATGGCTGTGGGAAAAAGATTGTTTTGATGCAGAACATCAATCGCCCCCTTCCTGGTAGACGCCTCTATGGTGCCGGTTTCTATCTTTCCGTTTTTTGTCCTGGCTTGGTAGTTGAATTTCATATTGTTCTAAACTCCGCCCGCGCCAATGCTATAAATTGGAATTATCAAGGCGGCAAATAAAATTCCGACCATTACGGCTAAGAAAATTATCAAAAGAGGCTCTATAATGCTTGAGATGGAACTGATAAAATTATCTATCTCTTCCTGGTAAAATTTAAAAACCTGGATTAAAGAATCGCCAAGGTTACCGGTTCTTTCTCCGACAAGCACCATCTGTATAAAAAGCGGAGAAATTTCATTTGGATATTTTTCCAAGGAAGAGCTGATGTTTTCTCCCTTCATTACCTTTGCGCGCGTTTCCATAATAATATTTCTATAAGCCGTATTGCCGATCAAACCGGCTGAAGATTCCAAGGATTGAGCAATAGGAGTTCCGGCTGAAATCAAAGTGGATAAGTTTTCCGCAAAGCGAGCCATATAAAGATTCTTTTGGAAATTGCCGAAAATCGGCAATTTTAACAAAAATCTGTCAAAATTTTGACGGCCTTCTTTTGTTCTCGGATAGAAAAAAAGAAAAGCAACAAAGCCCAGTAAAAAAATTAAAAAGACCCACCAATAAACTACAAAAAAATTAGAGATATCCATGACCACCCTGGTAACAGCGGGAATCTTTTTTCCCGTTTCAAGCAAAGTTCCCGTAATGTTCGGAATGACAAAAAGAAAAAGGAAGATAAAAACTCCGAAAAAAACAACGGTAACCATAGCCGGATAAATCATCGCTCCTATCACTTTTGAACGGAAATAGTAATTTTTCTCAAGATGGCTTGTTATTTTTTTCAGCACTTCCGGAACATTGCCGGTCACTTCTCCCGATTGGATCATGCCGACATAAAAAGGAGAAAAAACGCGAGGATGTTTGGAAAAGGCCTTGGACAAAGACAATCCTTCTCGTATGTCCGAAGCAATATTATAGATAACCTCCTGAAAAGCTTTATTGGTCGTTTTTTGGCCCAAGGCATGGATAGCTTCCGCCGGAGGCACCTTGGAGCCGAGCATGGCTGAAAGCTGTCTTGAAAAAGCCATAATGTCTTTAAGGGAGATATGCTGGCCCATCTTTACTTCTCTCATCAAAAGAGGCTTTTCTTCCGACTCTTTGACGTAAGTAATAAAAACATTATACTTTTGCAAGATATCAATAGCCGCCTCTTTGGAAACGGCGTCTATCTCTCCTGTTTTTATTTCTCCCTCCCTTGTCCGGGCTTGATATTTGAACTTCATTTTTCTAGATTAATTTTCTTAATTCTTCAGGATTTAAAGAATAAGATAAAGCGTTATCCAAGCTGATAGCTTTTTCTCTTACCAAATCGGCCAAAGACCGATCCAGCGATCTCATGCCGAATTCATAAGAAGTCTCAATAACCAAAGGAATCTCGTGGACCTTGTTTTCCCTAATCAAATTAGAAACCGCCGGAATATTAAACATAATCTCGCAAGCGGGGACAACTCCCCTCTTTAGCGACGGCACCAGCCTTTGAGAAACAATGCCTAAAAGCGAACCGGAAAGCTGGGCTCTGATTTGCCCCTGCTGGCTTCCCGGGAAGCTGTCAACTATACGATGAATGGTTTGGGCCGCGGAATTGGTATGCAAAGTGGCAAAAACCAAATGACCTGTTTCAGCCGCGGTAATGGCGGTGGCGATAGTTTCAGGATCTCTCATTTCTCCAAGCATCACGACATCCGGATCCTCCCTAAAAGTTGACCTTAAAGCCCTTGGAAAAGACAAAGTGTCTTGATAAAGCTCTCTTTGCTCAATCATTGCTTTGTCGCTGTGGAAGATGTATTCAATAGGATCCTCAATGGTGATAATCCGGCAGGAACGGACGCGATTAATTTCACTGATCATACTGGCCAAAGTTGTTGATTTGCCGTGAGAACAAGGGCCGGCAACAATTACAAAGCCCTGGCTCTGCTGGCAGAAATCATGGATTTGCGGCGGCAGATTCAGCTCGTCCACAGTCTTGATTTTTTCGGGCACCAGCCTTAAAGCAATGCTGATAGTCCCCTTTTGGCAAAAAGTATTTACTCTGAAGCGAGCCTTGTTCTCAAAGCTGTAAGAAAAATCTAATTCTTTTTCAATCAAGAAACGGTTTTTTTGATCCTCGTTCATCAGGAGAAAAGCTATTTGGCGAGTGTCTTGAGCCGTAAGCTTTTGAACTTTGACAAGAGGAATAAGCTTTCTTTCTATCCTTAAAACCGGAGGATAATCCACTGAAATATGCAAGTCGGAAGCTTCCTCTTCAATGGCCAAAGATAACAATTGTTTAATGTATGAATTGTAGTCCATAATTATTTAACGCCTCTTCCGCCAAGAACGGAGTTTAATATTTTCTTAATTAATATAATATCATTTATTGAAAAATTAAGATATTGGCTTTGCCTTTTATTCTTCCGTTACCAGCAAAACTTCTTCAAAGGCAATATCTCCTTGCAATGCTTTTAATATCGCATCCTGCCGCATGGTTACCATTCCTTGATTTTTAGCTTCCTTCTCCAAAACCACATCCGATTGGTCGGACATAACTATTTCCTTTAAAGAGTCCGTCATTTTTAGAACCTCGTAAATTCCGATTCTTCCCTTTGTTCCTTTGTCGCTGCATTTTTTACATCCCTGCGCCTCGTAAAGATAGACCGAACCCGGAGAAAAACTTAATTCTTTCTTGAGATCTTCGGGCATTTCTTCAATGTCTTTCATAATCATTTCTTCAATCGGCTTTGAAGCTTTTACCTTTTTTTTGCAGAAAGGACAAAGCCTCCTTGCCAGCCTTTGAGCTACGACTATATTCAAAGTGGAAGGTATCAAAAAGGGCTTAACCTGCATATCCACCAGCCGCGGCACCGCTCCAATAGCATTGTTGGTGTGCAAAGTTGAGAGGACTACGTGCCCTGTCAAAGCGGAATGAATCACCAACGACGCGGATTCTTCATCACGAATCTCTCCGACCATAATGACATCGGGGTCTTGGCGGACAATAGAACGCAACCCTTGAGGAAAGTCATAGCCGATTTCCGGCTTAATCTGCGACTGGTTAATTCCTTCCATAAAATATTCCACAGGATCTTCCAACGTAACGACATTGGTGTCTTCTTTGTTTAACTCTCGTAAAAGAGTATAAAGAGTGGTGCTCTTCCCGCTGCCCGTAGGCCCGCAGGATAAAATCAAACCGAAAGGCTTTTGAAGCGATTCATTGATTAATTTCATATTTCTCTCATGCAATCCCAATTCTTTAAATCCTTTCAGCCCTTCCGTAGGATCTAAAACTCTCAAAACAACCTTCTCTCCCATTTTGGTCGGAAAAGTTGAAACCCTAAAGTCAATTTCCTTATCCGCCACGCGAACGGAAAAACGGCCGTCTTGAGGAACCCTGGTTTCATCTATTCTTAAGTTGGAAAGAATTTTAATCCTCGCTACCATTGAAGGATGCACCGCCAAAGGAAGAAAAAGAGAAGAATAAAGAATCCCGTCCATTCTAAATCTTACTCTTAAATTTTTAGTAACCGGCTCAATATGAATGTCCGAAGCCCTTCCTTCCACCGCATGCCTTAGGATTACTCCCACCATTTTAATGATCGGGGCTTCTTCTGCCAGCCTATCCATTCCCGGCCTTCTTTCTTCTTTTATCTCTATTCCATCTTTTCCTTCTTCGCTTTCCAGCGCTTCAAGCGCCTGGTCTACCTCTTCCCTTAGATTTCTGTATTGCTTTCCTAAAATATCAAAAGCCGAAGGCGTAATCAAAAAAATCTTGTAAGATAAATTGTGCTGGCGAGCCAAAAAAAGCAAAACTTCTTTTGCCTTGACATTTTCCGGATCAACCATTCCAACTTCCAATACGCCATCCTTTAAAGCCAAAGGCATCAAGCTGTAAAAACGAGAAGAATCCTCCGGTATGAGCGCCAAAACCTTATTTGGAATTTCCAAAGTTTCAGCCTCGGGAAGAAAAGGCACTCCCATCATTTCTCCTTTTTGGGAATACAGCTCTTCCATGGTAAGTATTTTTTTTTCTACAAGCAGATGTTCTTCCGTTTTTCCCGAAGCCAAAATCTCCTCTTCCAATTCTTTGGCTTTTTTAGGATTAATCTTTCCTTTTTCAATTAATTTTGGTATCAAATTCATTTTATTCTTGGCCTGCGGTTTTATTTTGGGAAGAAGCTTCGCTTTCAACGGAGCTGCCGTCTAAGCGGTAAGGAAGAAAAGGATTCTCCCTTCCTTCTTGGACCGCGGAAGAAGTTCCGTAAAAACTCGGAAAATCAGGAAAGGCCTTCAGCGCTTCAACCGATTCCTTTAAAAAAGAAATATCAATATCAATTTTTTTAATTTCGGAAACCGATTGTTTCGTTTGCGTTTTTTGGCTGGTTTTTTCTTTAAAAAAGTCCGATCTTGAACCAAAAACAAACAAAGCCAAAATCGCGGACAACACAAGAACAATCGTTAAAGTTTTCTGCAAAGAAGAAGCCGGTTTTTTTTCTTCTAGATTAATAGCCATATTTAAAAAATTAAATGATTAAAATTATTAAGCCGTCAATACGAAGGAACGGAAATCCTTAAGCCGAACGGCATGCTCCCTGAAACGTTTTTTTCTTCTTTGCTGCCGGAAGAAAAAGAAGATTGAACCGAAAAATCAAGATTTTCCACGCTGGCCATTAAAATTTGGCTTTCCATGTCTGCCAATAAATTCTTGAAAGAAGCGTAAGATCCCGAAAGGCTAAGGCTAAATTGATTTTTTTTGACTCTTTCCGCCGACGCTCCGCTCTCTTGGGAAACGGATCCGATTATAGAGTCTAGATACAAGCCGTTGGCCAAACATCTTTGCTGGAAGAAAGAATACATTTTAGGCAGGAACATGGGATCGTTTGAAGAAAAATTGACATCTATCTCTTTCTTGGCCTCTTCCCATTTATTATCCTTTAAGTCTTGGTAGGTTTTCTTGAGATCGGAATTATAATTTTTAAGATTGGCCAGCTTCTCTGTTTCAATTTTAAACGTTCTCTCCTTCTCCAAAAAGCCGTCTTTGCCGGAATAAAGAGGAAAGACCAAATAGAAAAAGATTGCGGCGGCTCCCAAGAAGAAAATGACCGTTAACAATAATATTGGCTTTTCGTTATTGCTCATATTATTTATTTAAATTAAATATCGACGGCCTAAGATTAAGAGTCAGCTCAAAGCTAACTCCCCCTTCCTCGGCCATTCCGATATTTGAAACATTAAAATTTTTTATAAAATTTGTTTTCCTTTGAAGAATTTCTATTTGCTGAATCAAGCTTTTAAAGCTTTCTGTTTGGCCGGATAAAACGGCTTTCATTTCTTCTTCATCTCCCAAGGACAAAGAAAGGTTTGCAAAATAAACCTTCGGATGCACGCTTTTTTCAAGTTCTTGAAAAAAATTAGTAACATTCATTCTCTCTTGGTAGAGAATTTTGAAATCTTTTATTTTCGCTTCAGCGCTCTTTACTTCCTCTTCTATTGATCCTATCGTCTTTCCTTCAAAGACAGACTGATTTTGTTTCGCCGTCTGATCCTCCATATCTTTTATTTCATTATCAAATTTGGGAATGAAATACATTTTCAGAATCAGGAACAAAGCCAAAGACAAAACCAATAAAAGCACGGAAAAATAGAAAAGAAGCACTTGCCATAAAGGCCTTTCTTCTTTTTGAGGAGCAACTTCAATGGCCATATATTATATATTTGGAAGCAAAGGATTTTAAAACCGATTAAGGCTTATAGAGCCTTTTGCTTTTTAATTTTTATTTATTATTTATTAATCAAAACCTTTAAGGGCCTCTCCTACGGCTATCGCGAAAGTGGGGCCCATTTTTTTTATAACAGCTTCCAAGGCCGGCGGGTAAAAAATATCAGCAAAGGGATCGGCTATTTTTACCGTGACATCGTTAAATTCCTCTTTAATGCTTTTTTGAAAATAATCCAAAAGTCCGGGTAAAAGAGCCGTTCCTCCGGCAATAATAATTTCTTCCGGACGCCTTTGCTCCGCCTTGGCAAAACTTTTTATCACTTTTTTTATTTCTACAATAACCGTTTCCAAAACGGGCATCAAAACCCTAGCCGCTTCTCCTCCGCCATGAAGAAGGACTCCTTTTTCCTCTTTTATCTTTTCAGCTTCGGGTATCTCCACTTGTAAAGCCTTGGATACGGCAAAAGTAAAATCTTTCGCCGCAACATCAAAGCTAAAACTTGTTTTGAGTATTCCTTTGTCCACCACGCTCACCGTTGTGCTTTGAGCCCCGATATCCACCAAGAAGGAGGTAATCTTATTATTTTTTATCAGCGACCGCTGGAGAGCAAAAACTTCCGCCTCCAAACAATCTATTTCCAGCCCCGTCTTTTTTGCCATTTCTTTATACTGGTTGACCACCACTTTGGGAACTGCAAGCAAAAGAACCTTGTTTCTGTCTTTTTCCGGAGAATGTTTTGTTAAAAGCTGCCAATCAAAATCAACTTCGGAAGTCGGTAAAGGAATATATTTCCTTGCCTCAAATTCCACCGCTTGAGGAATTTCTTTGGCCGTCATTTGAGGAAGATCAAAAGTGGTAAAAAAAGTGGCAAAATCAGGCAAAGAAAAAATCGCTCTGTTTGTCTTTATTTCAGCTTCTCTGATTATGGCTTTTAAGGCGCGGGAAACGTCGTTAGTGGACAGTAAAAGAGTGTTTTTATTGAATGTTCTGAAATTTTCCTTGTAAACCGCATCCATCCCCAACTCTCCGTAATTTTCCAAAACTTTCCTTTTCCCCTTTTGGGAAATCTCTACAACTTTTATAGAAGAAGTCCCCACGTCTATTCCCAAAAAATTTTGCGGAACGGTTTTTGCAAACGGCCAAACCATAAAATGATATAATCAAAAATAAAATTGTTTTATGTCTGTGATTGACTTTAATAATAACAAATTCCAATTCAAAAAGAAACACAAGTTTTCCCCAGCGGTTTCTTTTTTAATTGACCTTTTCTTCCCAAAGCATTGCCTTGTCTGCGGAAAAGAAAAAACCTTTCTCTGTCAAGACTGCTTTTCTCTTATAGAAATAAATTCTTTCCGATATTGTCTTTGCCAAAAGCCTCAAAGAGCCGCTATTCAAGGAAAATGCCCCTCCTGCCGCAATCGCGCCTTAACCGGCCTTTATTTTGCCTGCATATTCGGCCAAAAAGCGCTGAAAAAAGCCGTGCACTCCTTTAAATATCCCCCTTATTTAAAAGATTTGGCATGGCCGCTGGCTTACTTGATAATTTTGCATTTTGAAATTCTCGGCAAAAAAATTGATCCTTCTTCCGTTTTAATTCCCGTTCCCCTTTTTTTATCCAAGGAAAAGGAAAGGGGCTTTAATCAGTCAAAAGAAATAGCCGATATTTTAGCCAAGGCATGGCAAATAAAAATAATCAGTGGCTGTCTGACAAAAATAAAAAAAACCGCAAATCAAGCGGAGATGGGAAAAGAACAAAGAAGCAAAAATTTAGAAGGAGCTTTCCGCTTTACGGACAAGATGAAGAAGAAAATTAAAGGGAAAAAAATATATTTAATAGACGATGTTTACACTACCGGCGCCACAATGGAAGAATGCGCCAAGATCTTAAAGCAATCAGGAGCAAGAGAAGTATGGGGCATCGCAGTTGCCAGGGAGATTATGATTTGAAAATCCCTGACATTGCCATTGCTTTTGCTCTGCGGATAGCTTTACAAAAATTCTTATCGGAAATTTAAATGAAATCGCGCAAAAATCTTAATTTTGTAGATGATTCCTCAACCGCGTTTAATTTTTTCTTAAAGAAAAATTTATTACGTGGCGGTGGGGGCGAGATTCGAACTCGCGGTGGCTTTTGACCACAGCAGTTTTCAAGACTGCCCCTTTCAGCCGCTCAGGCACCCCACCAAGGCTATTTTAAATGTTTATAGATATTCTTATATTCGGCGGACTTTGTCCGCCGAAGCCCGCCGCATAGCTTTGTCTTCTTACTGATAAATCAACGACAAAGCCCTCCTTCGCCTCGCTTTCAGCGAGGCTATGGCGGGCGAAGGCGGAGGAGGCGGGAATCGAACCCGCAGACGGCGTTGAAACCGTCACAGGTTAGCAACCTGTTGCAATGCCTTTATGCGACTCCTCCATTAGAGAATACAGCCGTTCCGCGGCTAATATCCTCTTTTGAAAGTTAAGTTAACCAACCCAATATAGCCTATTTTTCCTTTTAACTCAATATAGGCGCTAGTTCGGGAACGCGTCCTCAATCTCTGTCCGCCAATCCGAATTTATCTTCAAAGCCTCTGCCTTTTTTTCTTCAAACAGCTCTTGATCGTTTATCATTTTGGCTATTCTTATAGCCATAAAATGGGAATTCTTAACTCTCGGCTCAAGTTCTATGGCTAAATCAGCCAAAGCTATCGCCTCGCCGTTTTTTCCTTGAATGAGCTTCGTTTGAGCCAAGGCCCAATAAACCTGCTGGTTGTCCGCATTGAGCTTTAAAGCTTTCTCCAAACATTCTTGGGCGTTTTCAACTTGGCTTTGATCAATACGGGACCAAACATTATAAAATTGGCCCAGTTTTAAATGAATACGAAAGTCCAAAGGAGAGTCTTCCAAGCGATCCCTCATCAATCCGGCAATTACCGAAAATTCATTCTTCATTTGCTCTACGGGCATCGTAACCGCTTCGGAGCTTAGAGAAAAATTGGAAAATTGGTCGGTAAAAAACTCGGTTTCCTGGTATTTTCCCACCGGCGATACCGCCAAAGCCCGCTGATAAAGAGCTATCCTCTCTTCTTGAGTCGGCGCGTTAATCGCCTCTATGGCCAGCGATCCGTTTCTCATCGGCATAAAAATAAAGAAAACAAATGAGAAGATAAAAACAATAAAAATCAAAATTAATGCCAAAGGATACCTTTTGTTTCGCGCGTAATAATCGTCCTCCGGCGGCAAATCTTCGGAACCTTCTCTTTGAATGCTTGCCGCAAATCCCATAATCATAAAAAACATCATCAAGCTTGTTACCATATCAAAAACAGTCAAATTTTGGATAAAATAAGCTATCAAGGCGACAGACGGAATGGCAGCGGTAAAAAAATCTATCTTTTTGGAGAGATAGGCTTTCCATAAAACCCAAAAAACGGCGGCAAAAAGAGCAAGATACAAAACGGATCCGATTATGCCAAGCGAAACCAAATTGTCCATTAAAATATTGTGCGCCCTGTCAAACCAAACTTCCGTACCGTATTCCGGCATAAATAAACGCGGATCAAAATGCAAAGGAAACGCCAATTCAAAATTTTCCGGCCCCCAGCCAAGCAAAGGCCTTTCCAAAAAAGCGTCCCAAGAGAATCCCCAAATCACCATTCTCGCTTTTGAGGCTAGCTTGGCAAATTGTTCATACGCAAAGCTTCCAGGCTGCAGGGTCAAGTAAAATAAGGTTAATACGGCTATTGCCCCCAAAACCAAGACAGATATGCCTGCAATCCTTTTTTTGCCCCCTTTTTCAAAAACAAGATAAAGAAGCCCGAGAAGAGCTATCCCTCCCAAAAAAGAATATTTGGCGGCCCTTGCGCCCATTGTCATTATGTCTTTCAGCAAATCAGGCAAAGAAATAAAAAACGGCTGGCCGGCAATTAAATTATCCCAAAATTGAGTGCCCTCAAATAAAAGACAAAAAGCCAAAATGGAAAAAGCGGTAATGGAAAAAATTTTCAACGCTTTGGGAATTTCAGGCAGCAAAGGCTTTTCTTTAAATTTAAAGAAAAAAAGATAAAGAGCAATAAAAATATTAAATAGAAGATAAGTGCCCAAAAAAGAATCATTTCCCAGCGTTCCCCCTCCCCTGGAGGCTTCTGTCCTAAAAAACAGCGCGCCGAAGCTGACAAGCACAGCCGTAAAATTGGAAGCTATAAAAACCCAAAGCCAGTCCATTTTTTTAAAAACGGAAGAGGTTGCAAGAAAAAATCCAAAAAGGTGCAGCCACATTAAAAGGCCGGTCATCCTTTCATGCTTGGACCAAAAACTGCGGGAAAAATCCGCTCCCAAAAAAGAGCTGACAGCCATTGAACAGATAAACAAGCCCAAAACAATCAAAATAATATTCTTTTTGGGGCGATATTGTTTGTTGAAGCTGATTAACGCCAGCCAGGCAAAGAATATTACTTCGCAAAAAGCCATAAAATAAATGCTTTTTCCTCCGACAAAAGGAAAAAAACATTTTTCAGCCACAAGCAAAGGCGCGAACATAGCTAAAATCGCTCCTCCTAAAATCAGCATTTTAAAAACCGAAAAACGGCTGGAACCTCCTCCTTGCGGAGTCGGCGCGTCCATAAATTGTTTTTCTCTTTTTACGCGAGCTTTTTTACCCATAAAGATAATAGCAAAAAATTTAAAAATTTTTATTTGCCTTTTTAATTATTATTCTTCTGAAAACCACCTTTAAAAATTCCCGCGGAGGTATAATTATAACGAAATCCGAAACGGATGATTTTACTGCCATCCACGTTTATCGGCCAAGTAAAGGACATTTCAGCTCCCGGAGGAGTCGGGACTATCCCCCGAGTTAAATGCCAGCCAAAGAAAAAAGCTGTTTTAATCAAAAAAAACGGAACTTTTATTGTTTTTTTTCCCAAAAAGCGGGCCATATCTTTGGTGGTTATAATATCGGGAGCCGCAAAGTTAAAAATCTCAAAATTGCTTTCAACCCGGTTAAAGGCCAAGAAAGACATGGCGCCAACAATATCCTGTTCATGGGCATATTGCCTTGCCCATACATCATTAACTAGCGGCAAAACAGGCAAAAGCTTTTTTAACAAAACCATTAAACCGAACTTTTTCTTTTTTTCTCCTTCCGGCCCCCAAATACTGCCGGGCCTTAACACAAAAACTTGCGTTAATGGTTTTTTCTCCGCAATCATTTTTACAAGCATTTCTTCAACAAGTTTTTTTTGCAAGCCATACGGATATTTTTTTTCTTCCAGCGGATCGTTTTCTGTTAAAATTTTATTGGCATTTTCCGGCTTTGCCCCATAAGCGGCAACACTGCTGATATAAATTAATTTTTTGATATTTTTTTTAAAACAAAAATCAAAAACTCTGCGGCAACTTTCCAAGTTCTCCTTTTCGGTTTCCAATATTTTACCATAAGGATTTCTTATCCAAAAAGCAAAATGAAAAACAGCGCTAATATCTTCCCCTGCCGGAAGTTTTTCTTCCCATTTATCCTTGGCCAAATTTGCCTTAATCCAAGATATTTTCGGATCGTTAAAACCTTCCGGTTGTCCGGCTGCGTCAAGCGCAAATATTTTTTCCACTTCATTATTTCCCGCCATTCTTTTTAGAAAAACTTTTCCAACATATCCTGCCGCTCCTGTAATAAATATTTTCATATTTTTATTTTAATTTATTTAGGTGAAATAAAAAGAAGCTTTACGGTTCTTAAAATAATTAAAATATCCAGGCCCAAAGACCTGTTCTTAATATAATATATATCATAACTTAACTTCTCGGAAGCTTCTTCAACCGAAGCGCTTGGCTTGTAATTTATTTGAGCCCATCCGGTCAATCCGGGCTTAATAATATGCCTTATATCATAGTAGGAAAGGCTGCTGTAAAGATCTGCCAATTCAATCCTTTCCGCTCGAGGCCCGACAAAACAAATATCTCCTTTAAAAATATTGAATAATTGAGGAACTTCATCCAAGTGGGTGCTGCGAAGAAACTTTCCAATTTTGGTTATCCTTTGATCGTTTTCTTCGGTCCACAATGGCCCGCCGCTTTTATCTGCCATTGTTCTTAATTTATAAAGAACAAAAGGCTTGTTTCCTTTTCCTCTTCTTTTTTGCTTAAAAAAAATCGGGCCATTGGAAGAAATCCTGACCAAAATTATTCCTATTAAAAGTATCGGAGAAAAAAGAATAATTAATATGGGCGATCCAATAACCGCTGCCGCCCTTTTTAAAGCATCGTAAAATTTATGGCTGGCTCTTATTTCCCTGACAAACCATCTTTCATCAACTTCTTCAAATGGTATTTTTTGAAATATAGCCGCATAAAAATCGCGCAAAGCCATAATTTCTATCCTTAAAGGCAATAATTTATAAATTATTTTTACTAAGTTTTTTTCTTTTTCAGCCGCTGAAGAAAAAACTATTTTTTCAATTTTATTATTTTTAATAAAATCAACAAAAGCTTCAAAGTCATTTTCTTCTATCCCTTTTTTCCATATCTTCGGCCTGTATCCCGCTTGAGGATTATTTTTTAAAAAAGACGAAACTTCTTCTGCTGTTGCGCTGCTGCCTAAAATCAAAAGATTAATCTGCCACCCTTTGAATTTTTTTATTAAAAAAGAGCGCCAAGAATAATCAAAAAAAGCAAAAAATAAAGCCAAAAACAAGAGATTAAGCTTTGGAGATATTTCTAAAAAAGAACCGAAAATATAAAAGAAAATTATTGAAACCGAGGCAGAAATAATAATAGCGGGGAGAAAAGACTTGATAAGCTCTTGCCTGTCTTTTAAAACTCTTGCTTGATAAAGATCGGCTAAATAAAAAATAAATATCCAAAAAATCAAAACAAAAGAAAAGGGAACAATATGCTTTGCTAAAGCAGCGTAAAAATTTTCTTCGCCAAACCGAAAAAATAAAGTCAAAACCAAAGACCCATAAAAAATGGCCACATCTCCTAAAAAAATTATTCCGATTTTCATTTTATTCATAATTTATACGGATATAAAAAATCTTTTATTTCAAGATTTTAGTGTTTTTAGCTTATTGGCTTTTTGGATCCGATAATTTTTTCCTTTTTAAAAATGTTTAAAAATAATTTATAACAGAATATGGTCCAAACTCCTAAATAATAAAAAATATCAATAAAAAAATAAAAGGGGCGGGAAACATGACGGCTATAAAAAATACATTGCGCTCTATGAAAAAACCAAAGATTTCTAATGGCATGTATTTGAGACCCTGCTCCTCCGTAATGAATAATTTTAGCAGCAGGGACATAATAATTTTTCCAGCCAGATTTTTTAATTCTCATGCACCAATCCATATCTTCGGCATACAAAAAATAATCCTCGCTCATAAGCCCTACTTTATCCAAAATATTTCTTCTGACCATCATCACCGCTCCGCTTAAAATATCCACTTCGGCCGCACTATCATCCGATTTTCCTAAAAGAAAATAACCGCCCATTGTTTTCCTCCACCAGGGATTGCCGGGAAATTTTCTCCAAAGACCGGTGGAATAAGTAAAAGAATTCCAAAAATTTGGTATTCCCCTTTTGCACTGTCTTTGCATTGTCTTGTCAAAATTTAAAATCATCGGGCCGCAAGATCCGGCTTCGGGATGTTGGTCCATAAAATCAACCAACTGGTAAAGGCTGTCGTCAATCAAAACCGTATCGGGATTTAACAATAAAACATATTCTCCTCTGCTTTCCTTCATGGCCATATTGTTGGCTTTGGCAAAGCCTCCATTGTCTTTATTAGCAATAAGTTTTACTTTGGGATATTCAGATCTTATCATATCAACACTTCCGTCGCGGGAATTGTTGTCAGCAACAATAACCTCGAACGTCCCTTCTTTAAGGTTAGCGTAAATGGAATTTAAACAATCTTTGATGAATTTTTTAGTATTATAGCCGACGATGCAGATAGAAATTTTTAAAGAGTCCATGATAATTAATATTAATGATGATCTTTTAAAATGTTCATAATATACTTAACTTTATCAAACCAAAACCAATAAAACAATCAAGAATTCGCTAATTTTTTAAGAAGGTTAATGACTCTTTCAGTGCATCTGCCGTCTACACAGACATGATAATCCAAAAATTCCTGCTGTCCTGCCTCAATCTTTTTTTTATCTCTCGGATTATTGATTAATTCTTTTATGGCTTCTCGCATCTGCACAGCATTCTCCGCCTCTCGCGCTATACCGCCTTTAAGTTCAAACGCCCTTCTATTATACGGATTTCTAAAAAAAATTATCGGTTTTTTGAAAATTACTGCTTCCAGCACCGTAGTAGAATAAATACTAACAAAAACATCACAGACAGCAAGAAGTTCATAGAAATTGGATCGCGATATTTCTATATCGGGATGCGCCTTCAAAAAATCCTTATAAAAGCTAAGGCTCTCTCCTGGATGGATCTTTATTTTTATCTCTATATCATCATTGCCTCTCACTGCTTCAAGCACAGCATAGATCATCTCAAAATTTAACAAATAAGTATCTTCTGAAGAAAAGCCGGTATAAAAATTGGTAGCCACGAGGACTATCTTTTTTCCTCTGCGGCCTGATTTAGTAATTCCGGTAATGCAGTCAAAGCGCGGAGATCCGGTGATAACGACTCTTGAAGAATCGTTGCCTTCCCTTTGATACCAGTCAACTGTGGCCTGTCCCCAACCTGCAAGTCTGTCGGCCGTAAGACTACTATGAACGTTTGGTTCAATTAATATCCCGTGTTGCATATTCAAACTCTTAACCCTAGACTCCTTGGCAGCCAAACAAAGAGCTCTGTTATAATCGGTCACATCATTGGACATAAAGACAACTGCTTTTCTGCCCGGAAAAATGTTTAAAGCCGAATCATGAACCAGCCCCATTAAGGGCAGGGTCGTCAAAAAATGCATTCTCAAATTGCCTCTGCATAATTCCCAAAAGTTAATGCTTTTGTATAAAAATTTGCCGGAAAATTTATTCTGAAAATCTCTCCAATCACGGCGGTATCCGAATAATCTCTGAAAAAAAACTGCTATATCCTTCCATCCTGCATACTCTTCCAGCCAAATTATTTTTTCTTTCATTAATAATTTTCTTCCAGGATAGGTTTTTCCGGCAAGGATAAATTCCCAATCTTTATTATTTTTAAGCTCTTGATAAATGGGAAGGCTAAAACGATCTCCGGCAAAAACCAAAAGATTTTTTGTCTTGCCTCTATGAAAAAAGTTTCCCCTCCCAACTATCCTTAGCTTAGCCATGCAGAATAAGGCTACTATCCAAAACGGTTCCAGGATAAAAATTCTCACTTCTGTGTTTATCCATTTAATTTGGCTTTCACGGCCAAGTTCTTTCAGTTGATAAAATATCTTTTCTAAAAAATTTGGTTTTATCCGGTGGAAAGACCTTCCTCTTTGTTTTAAATACTCGCTAACAATCTGGATAAATCTGCCAGATCCTATTGCAAAGATCTCTTCTGATTTTTCTTTTTCAAAAAGATTATCCATCGCCGAAAAAATTTTAAATACTCTAATAAAATAAGGAGTGACGACATATTCCAAAAAAACATTCTCCTCTTTAGCCTTGATAATAAATTTAGTAAATTCCAAACATTCTTTATCTATGGCCTGAATATCGGTCAAAGAAAAAAAATCTTCAGGGAATCGAACATTAAATCCTTGCCTCTTTAAGGCTATTCCATCATTGACGTTATCCGTTATGAGAATAGATTCATCCTCTGCGTATGCCAACGCCTGTTTTTTATTATCAAAAAAAATTATCTTTTTCATAAACAACTGTAATTTTTATCTGAGAAAGAACGATTTTAAACACTGAAAAAACTCATTAAAAATATTAAATTCTTTATTGAGTTGAATTATAAGCGGCGAGCACATTGCCAAAAATAACGGAATGGCAGCTAAGCTTTTCCATATCTCTATAGTGATCCAATTGGTTGCCCAAACACAAAAGAACAAAGAAAAAAAGAAGTATGCAAAAGGCAGATAAAGCTTTAACAAATTAAAAATATTCTCTGCCAGATTCCCAACAAATTGCCGATCAATGATCAGATAAAGCAAACTTCCATTGATGAAATATCCGAGGCTGGCGGCTAAGGCAATATTAACAATCGCTGGACAAAATTTTATCACTAAAAAGATAGCCAAACAAGCAACGGAAAGACTGAAGGCATTAACGAAAAGATACCTTTTTAGCTGCTTCTTGGCAATTAAAAAATATCCTTGTATCGGAGCTATGCTCAAAAATAAAGAAGCAATAAGGATTATTTTTGCCGGGGCCAAGCCGCCCGCATAACCTGGTAGAAAAATTTGTACTATGGGACCGATCAAAAAAAACAATAATCCTATAGGTAAAGATATTGCGATAATAATGACCCTTAAAGTTTTTTTAATCCTTTCATAAAGTAAAGTGTCATTTTCCTTTTCTCGGCTATATTGATACAAGAAACGCGGATAAACGATAATCCCCAACACCCGCGGCGCCAGACTGGCAACAGTAAAAAGTAAAAATGCCAAACTATACAAACCAGTCGTTGCCGACCCAAAATAGACATAGACAAAAATTGAATCAACGCTAGATAGCAGGGTATAAAACAAGCCAGCCATTAATATGGGAAATCCCGTCTTCAATAAACGAAAAAATTCCTCTTTATCAAACTCTATCTTTATTTTTCCCCGATAAGTCAGCCAATAAAAATAAGCCATAACCGCGGTGGCGGTCAAAAGGCCAAAGAAAGAGCCTACTAAGCCAAAAAAATAACCAAAACCCACCGTAAATAATATATTAAATAGAGAGGTTAAAAATATTCTTTTGCTTATGAGGGAAAAATTTCTGTGGCCCCTGGAAATAGTTTCGTAAAAATTAACTATTTGCTGAGAAAAAAATATCAATAAAATGATCGTAATTCCCCCTATCGCTTCCTTATTAAAGACAAAGCCCAACAATAGTCCTATTAAAACTGCAGCGAAAGCCAATATAAGAGTGCTGGAAAAAGCAACATTTTGAACTTTCTTCAGCTGGCCGGCATCTCCTTTGCCAATAAAAAAAGGAACATCCCTTTCGGTAGCCAAAATAATCCCGAGATTAAGATATGCCAAATACGTCAATGCAATCGTAAAAAAATGAAAATTACCATAAAAAGACGGCCCCAATATCATTCTCAAAATTATTCCTTGGAAAAAAGCTAAAAAAAATCCGCCGAGTATTCCTAAAAAATAAAGAAAAAAATGGGAAATTACTTCTCTTCTTTCTGCTTTTTCTTCCATAAGCCTAAAGTTATCCTTTAAACTCTTTTGGATAAATTATTAGATGCTTGAAACTTTTCTATCGTTTGCTTCAAGATTACGGCCTGGGATTTGGCATACTCAAGATCTCCAAAATTAGTTTTGAGCTGTATTAATTTCGGCTGGATATTCTCGGCTACAGGACATAATCCTTCTTTGAATCCCATTTCCGTAAAAACCGGCTCAAGATAGTTCACGCTCCAAGCGGCATAATATTTTTCTCCGCCCAATCCCAAAAAAACCTTGCGGAAATCCTCCCAATTGACTTTCGCAGTATCCAATTTCAAAACATAAGTCCAGTAAGAACTAACCAATCCTTCGGATATCTTTTGAGGCGTCAGCCAAGCGCATCCTTTTACCGCCTCTTCGTAAAATTTGGCTATTCTTATTCTCATATCTACGAACATATCCGCCTTTTCCATTTGGGCTCTGGCCATAGCGGCGCAAACCTCTGGCAGCCTATAATTAAAACCTACCATCACATGCCTCTTAAATTCCGGATGCTGAATAACATCGATGTCTATTTTGAAAGAGGTTTGCTTAGCTGTTAAAGTAGAATATCCCAAAATGCTGAACTTCCTTGCTCTTTCCGCTAGAATTTCATTATTAGTGACGATCATTCCACCATTACCAGCGGTCAAATGTTTAGATCTTTCAAAGCTGAAAATAGCCATGTCTCCGATACTGCCAACCGTTCTGCTTTTATATTGAGCCATAAAAGCTTCTGCATTATCCTCGATAACTTTTATCCCCTTTTCCTTGGCCATTTCCATAATTGGATCAAGATCTGCCGGCAAACCATAAAGAGCTACCGGAATTATCGCCTTTGTTTTAGAAGTAATTTTTCTTTTAATATCTTGCGGATCAATATTAAATGTTTCTGGGTCCACATCGGCAAAAACCGGCGTTGCTCCGACACAAAGAACAGCAAAGGCTGGAGCAGCGAAAGTGATAGGAGGAACAACGACTTCATCTCCTATCCCAACCCCGCAAGCAAAAAGAGCGGTATGTAAAGCAGAAGTGCCTGAATTTACACCAATTGAGAATTCTACGCCAACCTTCTTAGAAAAACCTGTTTCTAATTTTTTATTAGCAATGCCTTTCAACCCTTCATCAAAAGCTTCTTTAATATATTTTATTTCTTGATCTCCAACCCGCCAAAATTTTCTAGTGCTCATATTTTTTTATTCTTATTTTGTAATTTGTCTTCTTTTAAAGATTTTAAATAACCCTCTCCATGCATTATGCCATCATTAATTTTCTGCAAATCAGGTTCTTTCTCCAAAATCTCTAAAATATCCTCCATCAAAAATATCTTCTTGACCGGATAGAGTCTTTTATATATCTCTACGGTAAATTCCATGTCCTGCGGATAGTCAATAGTCCAGCGAAAATTGGAAAGGTCTTTTCGATAAATCAGATTCTTTATTTGAAATTTATCCGAATTTTTCCAAATATAAGGAGTAACATGTTCTCTTTCGGATGGTTTATCGGCTTCTATCCATGCCCTTTCAAGAGCCTTAAAAGAAAAGACCTCCAAATCTATCCCTTCTGGATAACTTGGAATAATAGTATTGGAAACATAGTCCAAAGAACCGTTACTATTCACAAAATAACTAACGAATTGATCTATTATCTGAGGATCTTTAAAGGGGTCATCTGGAGTTATCCTGACGATCACCTCCGAACCAAACTGCTTAGCTGCTTGATAGTAGCGATCCAACACATCTCTCTCGCTGCCCCTATAACATAAAAGACCGTTTTGTTGAGCAAACTCTTCAATCCTATCATCCTCTTCTTTATCAGTCGTAGCTATAATCAACCGGTCTATTAAACGAGCGGTTTTTACTCTTTGTACCACATGCCATAAAAGCGTTTTTCCCTCGATTTTTTTAAAAGCCTTGGCGGGAAAGCGGACAGAGCTAGTTCTTACTTGGAAAATTGCGTCTGTCATAATTTATTATTATTTATTACTGGAGCCAAGCCATAACAAGAGCGAATGGAAAGATAACGATGGACATTAAAACCGTTTTTGTTTATTTTTTTAGGATCAAAATATCTCCCCGTATAGATTCTGTCTCCATTGACATCTTTATCAGAACACCAAATGAAATCATTTTGCCAAAGAATTTCTTCTCTTAAGATATAATAAGCAAAAAAAGTAAAAACGGTTAAAATAGCAACAGGGAAACTTTCTTTTTTATCAATAATCTTAATAATTTCAACAGGCGTTTTTTTGCGTGTTTTTCTATCCACTGTTTTTTTAATGAGGTACCAGCCATTTTTTAAAGCCGTATCTTTGGCAAAGGATTCCTTTAAGTACCAATCCTGATTATAAAAACAAGGCTCCGATTTTTGAGAGTCCCAGCCGAATCTTTCGCGCAAACGGTTAATGGTGATCTTTTTCCTGTCCCTGTCTTCGGCTATTCCTAAAATCAAAATATAATCGCGGCGAATACTTTTCAGAAAATCTTGGCTATAAGGTATTTTAGAGATGCGAACCGTTAAAAAAAAATCTTCAGCAATGCCAAAATAAGACCCTATTCTGGAGATCTCTTCCGCTCCGATAAAATTCTTTCCCATTATTGATCTTGCTTGCTGTTCGGTTGTCATTTTTAGTTTTCCTTCCAGTATTGATATTCAATGACTCTTCCAGCTCCGGCCAAATCACCTTTTTGAGAATAATCTCTGATTTTTTCCAGCTCTTCTCCCAAAAGCTCCAAACGCGATTGACCGACAAATGTTTTTTCAAACCATGAAAGGCTTCTCGCCGGAGCGTTAAAAATCCTCAACTCCATTCCCAAATCGTCCATCGCCTTTAAAAAAGAGAGATAAGCTCTATACTGGTGAAAATGTGAAGCAACAAGAATAATTTTTTTCCATTTCCGGTCCTTAGCCAGTTTCATCACCTCCAAGGCCTGCTCTCGGGTATTCTGAGATCTCTCTTCTAAAATGATCTTGGTCAAAGGTACCCCTTTTTCAACAAAAACTTTGGCCATTTCTTCGGCAGGGATGCTAAAAGGAGGATTGTTATAATTACCGGAAATGACAATAAAATCAGCTAATCCTTTATCAAATATTTTTTTAGTTTCCGGAAGGCGCTCATAGCCATCCCCTTCTAAGCAAACAACCGCGTCTGATTTCTTGACGCAATCATTCAATACCAAAACCATTGCTTCGATTTCTTGATTTTTTTTACTTCCCATCTTTTAACCAATATCTTCCCAGTATATTGCCTCTTCTGCGCCAATATTCTTTTTGGCTCTTTTACCGACAATAATACCTTTAAACTTGGGAGCTATGCCAACAGCGGGACGCAACTCAATAATGCTTTCTTTGGATATAATCTCTCCTTCCTTTATCACTTTCCTTGCATGCAAAGAACGTCTCTGAACAATCACTGTTTCCGATTCTTCTTCAACTACCATCTTTCTGGTACCTCCCAAAGCTTTTTCCAGCATTCTGGCTCTCTCTACCATCTGCCTAAAAGCGTCCGGATTCATTGAATGAGGATGATCCGGACCCCTATCATCATTGCTCAAAGTAAAATGTTTTTCAATTACTTTAGCTCCTAAAGCAATTGATCCCAAAACAACGACGTCCCCGGGAGAGTGGTCAGAATAGCCGGTAATAATATTAAAAGCGGTTTGATAAGTTTTTAATACTTTAATATTAGCTGACTCAATCTTGGAAGGATAATTAGTGATGCACTGAAGCAATATCAGCTGCTTATTTCCTGTTTCTTCAATCACTCTGATCGCTTCATCTATTTCGGCCAAAGTGCTGTCCCCTGTTGCCAAGATCATCGGTTTTCCTTTGTTGGCAATGTATCTCAACATTTCATGCCAGGTAATCTCTCCCGATCCAATCTTAAAAAACCCGACTCCCAGATCACTCATTAAGTCTACCGCTTCAAAATCGTAAGGCGAAGAAGAAAAAGTCGTGCCAATTCTTTTACAATAATCCATCAGCTCCTTATGCCATTCGCGCGGAAATTCAGCTTCTTTAAACACTTCGTCTATCGGTTTTTTCCAGCTGCCATGCACTCCTTTCAAGTGTATTTTGGCAAAACTTGGACCGGAAACTATTTTAGAAGATAAAAAACTTTGAAATTTAACCACATCGGCACCGGCTTCTTTAGCGGCGAATGCCAACTTTTTAGCTTTCTCCAAATTACCGTCAAAATTTGCTCCAATATCGGCCACAAAATAAACCGGCTGATTTTCTCCTACTAATCTATCCTTTATTTTAATAATATTTGGAAAATCCGTATTTTTCATAATTATTTTTAAAATTTATCAAACTGTCTTTTTTCTTCAATATCTTCTAAAAGCCTTTTAAGATTTTCTCCAGACAACCATTCATTATTATTGCCACTGGAATAACTAAATCCTTCAGAAAGATTTTTCCCTTTTTTAGAAAAAATTCCTCCTTGCCAGTCTGATTGCTCTGGATAAATTATAAAATAATCGCCAATATCCATAGAATGACGAGCCTCATCAATCGTTAAAAGTTCTTCATGAATTTTCTCTCCTGGCCTAATGCCAATGACTTTAATTTCTGCCTTAGGCTCAATTGCAAAAGCTAAATCAGTAATTTTAACACTGGGAATTTTAGGAACAAAAATTTCTCCTCCTTCCATCTCTTTAATACTATTTATTATAAATTTTATTCCTTGATTAATCGTAATCCAAAATCTGGTCATTCTTTTATCAGTTATTGTTAAAAACCCTTTTTTCCTTTGCTCTTTGAACAAAGGAATTACGCTCCCGCTACTAGCAACAACATTTCCGTAACGAACACAAGAAAAAAGAACCTTCCTTTTTCCTTTATAAGAATTAGCCTGAATAAAAAGTTTTTCAGCGGCCATTTTTGTTGCGCCATAAAGATTAACGGGGCAAACCGCTTTATCCGTACTAATTGCCATTACTTTTTCAACATCGCTTTCTAAAGCAACCTCAATTACATTGGCAGCTCCATTAATATTTGTTTTAATCGCTTCTATTGGGTTAAACTCGCAGACAGGAACATGTTTTAATGCCGCGGCATGAATAACTATATCAACATCATTCATTGCCATTTTCAGCCTATCTTTATCGCGAACATCGCCGATTAAAAAACGCAAACGCGGATCTTTAATTTTTCTCTCCATCTCTACAACAGCTAATTCCCTGTTGTCATATACTCTGATTGTTTTGAGTCTATGATTTTTTAAAATATTTTCTGCAAGCCTTAATCCTAAAAACCCACACCCTCCTGTTATTAAAATATTTTTATTTTCTAATGGCATACTTTTTATTTAATTAAATGATAAAAAATACATAAGCTTTCCATGAATAATCTAAAATTACAATAAAAAAGGCTTTCCGTCCAGTTTTTGCAAAAAATAAAGGAGCTTTCATTTTCAAATTTATAAATATAAAAAGGCTTGCTTTAAAGATTCTAATTTGTTTTAATTTTTAACGTTATTTTTTCCAATAAATTTTCTTTTTGTAATTTTTTAATAACAGAGATCAATGACTTGACTGGAACATTAATAATATTGCTAATTTCTAATAAATCTTTGGTGCCATCTGCATAAACAATAAAATCCATCATTGTTTTTAAATCCGAATTTAAAAATTTTGTACTAATCGTCGGATATAATTTTCTTTTTCCGAGATGAGGCTCTCCTAAGCACTTTATATGATATATTTCATTATTTTCAATTGCCTCCAAGCATTCTTTAAGAACATCATAAGACCCCTGCAATCCAGACTCAGAAATAAAGTTTAAATCATCTAAAGAAGTGTGATATTCTGGAAACTCCCCGTATTTAGTACGCATTATTGAAACAACGGGAAGATCTATCCCCGGGCTACAATACTGCCTTTCATCTGATCCTCTTTCCAAAAAGCTGTATTTGATAAAATTCGGATATCTAAATTTTAAAACATTCAAAGCTGCTCTGTCAGCTAAAGTGTTTCCTTGGCGGGAAGGGAGGAAAGAATAAATTAAATCATCTCCAACGCATGTAATATTAAACCCAGCAATAATATTTTTTTTCATTTGATCAATATTTTTACTTAAATAAACTATAGAGCCGATTGTTTCAGGGATAAAAATTAATCTATAAGTGTATTTTCTATGCTTTGATAAAATCCATTTAGCTAAAAAAACCAAAAGAGATGGTCCGGAAATTTCATTATTAGCCATAGATGGATGACAAATATAAGTAGAAAGAAAAATTTCTTTTTTCGACCTTCCTGGAATAATGATTTCTCCGTAGGTTAAGCTGCCTTTTTTAAAATCACTGTCTATACGCACTCTGTATTTTCCTTTTTTTAATTTCATTCTTTGCTCATGAGAAAGGCAAAATCCCCACCATCTTTTATAATAGGATGTAATATAAGGAATTGCCTTAGGCTGATCTTCTAAAGAATATAAATGCTTTTGTAGTTCATTAAAAGAAACTTTTTTATCTATCGGAGTGGAATAGCCGACAACATGCAAATTATTTTTCTGAAAATCTATGATTTTTTTACCAGCCTCATCGGCTATAAAAGCATCACGAATATTCCATTCTTCAGGCACCGTCCAATCAAAAGCTTTTGTGCCAGACGGAACCTCTAAAACATTAATCGGGATTTCTTTTTTGATAATGTTTAAAGTTTGTCTTAGTCCAGAACCAGTAATGCTTCTACATATAGGAAAAAGTTCTGAAGCCAAAAGATAAGCCTTTTTTCCAATTTGTTTTTTTTTACCTATTAAATTTTGCATAATCTATTTTCCAATTTTATAAAGAAGAAAAGGATTTTTCTTCATATTTTTTACCGTAAAATCAAATAGCTCAGAAGCATTTAATATTTTAATAAAACTGCCATTGTTAAAAGATACTTTTTTGACAAAACCATTTTCTTCAAAAAGATTTCCCATAGGCTCCACATCGGTAATTACTTTCTTATCTAAGTCTCTCACCATCATTGAATAAATTTTTTCGGAAGCTATCCCCTTCTCATTAATATATGTTCCTGAAAAATACTTTTTAAATCTATAGCTCACTGCCTGTGTTTCTTCTATGTAATGAAAAAAAGTCATACTTTTATTATAAGATAAATCAATGATCATAATTTTTCCATTTAGTCTTTTTACTTCTCCAAAAACAGACTTTTCGGAAAAAGCACTGATATTTTTTATTTCTAAAAATTTTTTGGAATATTTTCCAATTACAGCAAAAGAATAAATAGGATGCTTTGTTCTTTTTGCCTCAGGCACTGATAAAGCATAATTAGTCAATGCCCCCATTTCACTTTTTGTCTCTTTAATTGAAAAAGGCTTTCCTTTGCAGAAAGAAAAATAAAAAGTAGGAAAAATTAAAGTTCCCCTTGGCCCCACTTTTTGGGAAAGATAATCAAAAAAAATATCACAAAAATTTTTAGGATTGGAAGGGCAAAATATACGAGAAATCTTAGAAATAGAACTATGAACAAGAATTATGTCTCCGTTTTTTATACCCAATTCGTCTAATTTTTTAATTTTATCCATAATTCAAAAATTCAAACTAAAACTTCAAAAACCATAGTTTTTATTTATCTTTTCAAAAATAAAATTAGAAATTTTAAATAGCATATTTATTGTTCCCGCATCTGACATTTTTAACCAATCTTTTAATAAATTTGATTATTTTCTGAGCTATATATAACGCCGATGCTATGGTTTTCTTCACAATATTTTCGCCTCTGGCACCGGAATGATGAATTTTGATCCTTTTTCTATCATCTTTTGCTCTTTGGCCAAGATTGCGTCAGCGTAGTTCCATGCCAGCAGCAAAAAATAGTCCGGCCGCTTCTCATCTATCTTGTCCGGACTTACCACCGGTATATGCATTCCGGGAGAATATAAACCTTGCTTTAAAGGAGTAGTATCAGTCAAAAAATCCAAAAGGCCATGGCCAATCTGAAAATAATTCAGCAAAGTGTTCCCTTTGGCCGGCGCCCCGTAGCCGACAATCATCTTTCCTTCTTCTTTTATTTGGCCGAGCATATCAATCAACCTTTTTTTATTATCAGAAATCTTTTGGGCAAAAGCTAAAAATGTTTCTTCTTTATCCAGCCCAAGATTTTTTTCTTTGGCTAAAAATTCATCAACCGACGACCTTATCTCAAAATTTTTCGCTGCGAAAACGCGCATTGACTGGCCATGAATAGGAACAATCTTAATGTCAAATATTTTTAATCCGATACTCTCGGCTAAATGTTTTAAAACGGTTAAAGAATGGTAAAAAATATGTTCATGATAAATTTGGTCAAACCCTCCCTCGCCTATCAGGTTGCCAACCCAGTGGACCTCAAAAACAAAAACTCCATCTTCGCCGATCAACTTCTTCACGCCGCTAAAAATGCCTTTCAAATTTTCGATGTGAGCCATCACGTTATTGGCCACGACAACTTTTGCGTTGCCATGTTCAGATAATATTTTTTCCGCGGCACCTTCGCTAAAAAAACAAGAAATAGTCTCTATCCCCTTTCTTCTGGATATTTCAGCTACATTCTCCGCAGGATCGATATTCAAAACTCTGCATTTTTCCTTAATAGCTTCCAGTAAAACTCCGTCGTTGCCGCCTATCTCCACTACCAAATCTTTTTGAGAGGAAACAAACTCTTCGGCCAGCTCTTTTCCCATCCAGACGAAATGTTCGGCCAGCGGCTTGGAAGCGGAAGTTAAATAATCGTAGTATTTGAAAAGAATCTCCGGATCAACGATATCCAAAAGCTGTAAAGAAGAACAATCTCGGCAAAAATAAACACAGAGCGGAAATTTGTCCTCCGGCAAAAAAAGTTCCTCTTTTTTTAAAAAGGCATTGGCTAAAGGCATCTGTCCTAAATCCAAAACTAAAGATAAATTTCGACTACCGCAAATACTGCAAGCTGTCCGATGATAATATTTTTCCATTATTTTAAATTTAAAAACGGCTTACACTCTTTTTCTATGTACTCCCTTAAAGCTTCATGCCATGGCCGCATGACATCGACTCTTGAAGAGACTGATTGAAGAAATCCTATGGATTTAAAATATCCGGAAGAAACTGGTTTCACTTTTATTTCCGGACTGATCATTTCCGCTATTGTCTTAGCCAGCTCGTAACGAGAGCAAGAACCCTTATTCGCTAAATGGACAATGCCTGTTTCGCCTCTGCGGATCAACTCCTTAATTCCGATCATCAGATCCTTTGCGTAAGTGGGAGAACCTATTTGGTCAACAACCGCCTTAATCTCTGGCTGGCTTAATTGCTCAATAATTCTACTGACAAATTTTTTATCTTTTTGCACTCCCCCTCCGAATACCCAGCAAGTACGCACGATAAGATAATCTTTCAATATCTCTTTAACTATTACTTCTCCTAAATGTTTTGATCGGGCGTAATAATTTTGGGGATTGGGCTCGTCATCTTCCGCATAAGGAATTTTCTTCTTCCCGTCGAAAATCCCGGAAGTAGAAACATAAACCATCTTGGCTCCTATTTCCTTGGCCGCCAGCGCCACATTATAAGTACCGATACTGTTGATAGAATAAGCGTATTGCGGATCGCTTTCGCATTTGGCCAAATCAGTAGCCGCCGCCAAATGAATAATGGCCGTCGGCTTATGCTGGCGGCAAACGCTTAAAACGCTGTCTAAGCTGGTAATATCCATCGAACTGCGGTCAGTCTTGACGCCGAAATCGGCGTAGTTTCCAACAACACCTTCTGCTCCGGTTATCAAAACTTTAGAAAAATCTTCAGCCATTATTAATAAAAAATTAGATTAAACCTCTCCGCGATTCTCTTTATCAACTTTAAACGCCCAGCTCGATGCTTCATGAAGAGAATTAAGGGTTCCGGCATCGGACCAAAATTTTCGGACCAAGCCGTAAGTCAGCTTGCCTTCCTGAACATACATGTTATGCACGTCGGTTATTTCCAATTCTCCCCGGCCGGAAGGTTTGAGTTTTTTGATTTTATCAAAAACATCGCCATCGTAAAGATAAAACCCTGTTGTCGCAAAATTAGATTTCGGCTGGGAAGGCTTTTCGACTATGTTAACGATCCTGCCTCCATGGATCTCGGCCACACCAAATCTTTGCGGATTATCCACTTTTTTAACAAAAACTTTAGCTCCGCTTTCGTTCTTGAACTCCTCTATCTCCTTGGAAAAATCTTCTTCAAAAATATTATCCCCCAAAATCACGGCCACTTTTTCTCCAGCCGCAAAATCTTCAGCTAAATGCAAAGCGTCAGCTATGCCGCCAGAACCTTTTTGAATCGCATAAGAAAACTTTACTCCAAGCTCCTTTCCCGATCCTAAAAAATTTATAAAATGGCCTCCGTGTTCCTGGCCGCAAACGACCATTATCTCGTTAACACCGCATTTCTTAAGCGTCTCCAATGGATATAAAACCATCGGTTTGTTATAAACCGGCAATAAATGTTTATTCGTTATAAGCGTCAAAGGCCTCAATCTGGTGCCGTTACCGCCAGCCAATATAATGCCTTTCATTTTTTTGGATCATTATTTATTAACTGATGGGATTCCCATAGATCTATGTGAGGGTTAAAAACACCTGTTTTTTCCCTCACAATATCTACCCACTGCTTATTATCTAAATACCAGCCGACTGTTTCCTTGAAAGCCTCTTTAAAATGATATCTCGGCTGCCAGCCCATCTCCTTTTTTATCTTCGATGCATCTATCGCGTAACGACGGTCGTGTCCGGGCCGGTCCGGTATAAACTCCAGCCAAGACTTATCCCTGTTAAAACAGCTTAAGATCAAATCGGCGATCTCTAAATTGCTCATTCCATTATCCGCACCAATATTGTAAATCTCTCCCGCCTTGCCTTCAAGTAAACACAAACGTAACGCTTCGCAATGATCCAGGACATAAATCCAGTCGCGGATATTTTGTCCGTCTCCGTAGATTGGAGCTTTTTTATTTTCCAACATCCTTAAAATAAAAAACGGTATAAGCTTTTCAGGGTATTGATATGGACCGTAATTATTGGAACAATGAGTAACGACCACCGGCACTTTAAAAGTATTAGCATAAGCCCGACAAAGCATATCTCCTCCGGCCTTGGTAGCAGCATAAGGCACATTAGGGGCGAAAGGAGTTGTCTCCTTGAACCTTTCCCTTGAATCCAAAGCCAGACTGCCATACACTTCATCGGTTGAAACCTGAACATATTTTTTGATCCCTTTTCTATTTTTTACGGCCTCAAGAAGATTAAATACTCCCGTGACATTCGTATCCACAAACTCTTTTGCTCCAACATGGATGCTTTTATCCACATGGGTTTCAGCTGCAAAATTAATAACATAATCTGGCTGAAAATCGGCGAATACTTGCTCAAGCTTTTTCTTATCAGCTATATCTCCCTGGACAAATTTATAGTCTTTCCTCTCCTCCATGTCTTTCAGGTTATCAATATTACCGGAGTAAGTAATCTTATCATAATTCAAAATAAAAACGCCTTCATTTTTACCAAAAATATACTTTATGAAATTTGAGCCTATAAAGCCGGCTCCGCCTGTAATAAGTAATTTCATATAATTTAAATAAACCATTTTTTTAATAAAAAATCAATCATCAAAAATGTTTGAATTTTAACCGATTTTGTGGTTTAATATGACAATCGCCCCCGTAGTTTAATGGATAAAATACGAGCTTGCGGAGCCTGCGATAGAGGTTCGATTCCTCTCGGGGGCACAACTGAAAAATTTTCAAATTCTAATTTTCAAATTTCAAATTATAAGATTTGAATTTTTTGGCTTCCAAACAGCCGACTAGCTCTCTGCTTGCCGGCAGGCATAACCGCCAGCATTGCAGATATTTCTTATATTTGTTCGCCCTCCAAAAAAGATGAACTCGCCTAAAGGCGGTTTTTTTTGTTTTAAATTTGGTTCGCTGGACGGATTTTTGGTAAAGTTAAGGCGATGAATTTTTCAACGCCGGCGCAAGAACTCCCCCGCATCGGAACGATCTATCAGCAACGGTTAAAAAAACTGGGAATAAAAACCTTGGGCGATCTTTTGTTCTATTTTCCGGAACGATACGAAGATTTATCTAGAATCAAAAAAATAAAAGATATTAAAATAAATGAAGAGGCGTGCCTGATAGCCGATGTAATGGAAATCAATCAGGAAAAGAGCTGGAGGAAAAAAATGTCCATAACCAAAGCTTTTGTCCAAGACGATTCCGGAATCATTCAAATTGTTTGGTTCAACCAGCCTTATTTGTCCAAAAGCATCAGAAAAGGAAACAAGCTTTTATTAAACGGCAAAATAGCCATTGGAAAGGAAGGAGCGTATTTAAGCTCTCCCTCTTATGAAAAAATCAATTCTGAAAAAGAACTCAACCTTAGCGATGCCGTTCACTTGGGCCGGATTGTCCCGATTTACGCCGGGACTCAAGGACTGTCCTCCCGCTGGCTAAGATATATTTTAAAACCATTGCTTTCCGCTTTCAAAAACAAAATTCCGGAAACTTTGCCAAAAAAAATATTGGATAAGCATGGATTGCCAGGGTTGGAAGAAAGCCTTTGGCAAATTCATTTTCCAGACTCTATAGAATCGGCGGAATCGGCAAAAAAAAGGTTCCTGTTTGAGCAGCTCTTTTTTATTTCCCTGTCCACTCTCCAAAAAAAGATAAAGCTGCTGGAAACCAAAGCCCCTTCTTTCCCGGCCAATCTTCCTTTGATTAAAAAATTTTTAAAAGGCCTCCCCTTTCAGCTTACCGAAGCTCAAAAAAAGGCTGTTTGGGAAATATTGCAAGATTTGGAAAAAAATTATCCGATGAACCGCCTGCTCCAAGGAGATGTCGGATCCGGGAAGACCGTTGTCGCCGCCGTAGCCGCAATCAATATAATCAAAGCAAAAGGCCAAACAGTGATCATGGCCCCGACGGAGATTTTAACCAAGCAGCACTTCCAAACTATTTTCAATTTTTTTAAAGATTTCAATGTTAATATAGGAATTTTAACCGGCAAAACCGATAAATTTTACTCAAAAAAATTAAAATCAGACACAATAGAAGTCTCCCGCCAAAAACTTTTAAAAATGGTTTCTGACGGAAAAATAGATATCCTTGTCGGCACGCAAGCCTTAATCGTCCCCTCCAGAAAAAAAAGCGCCGAAAAAAACAAAGTTAAATTTAAAAATCTCGGAATGGTGGTTATAGACGAGCAGCACCGCTTCGGAGTTAAACAGCGCGCGGTTTTGGCCGGAGCTTTGCCCGGGCAGCCCATTCCTCATTTTCTATCAATGACTGCCACTCCTATCCCCCGCAGTCTGGCTCTAAGCATTTGGGGAGACTTGGACATTTCCGTCATCAACCAAATGCCCAAAGGCCGCAAAAAAATTATTACCGAGATCGTTGAACCGGATCGCCGCAAAAAAATATATGATTTTATAAGAAAAGAAGCGAAAGAAGGAAAGCAATCTTTTATAATTTGTCCTCGCATTGAGCCGAAAGATCCGGAAGAACAAAAAAAATCAAACTGGTTTGAAAAAATAGAGATGAAAACCGTTAAGGAAGAATACGAAAAGCTGTCTAAAGAAATTTTTCCGGACTTAAAGATGGAAATGCTGCACGGCAAAATGGCTCCCAAAGAAAAAGATTTGATAATGAAAAATTTTAAAAAGAAAAAATTTGATATTCTAATCTCAACTTCCGTCGTTGAAGTCGGAATAGACATTCCCAACGCAACGGTTATCGCTATTGAAGGAGCCGACCGCTTCGGCCTCGCCCAGCTGCATCAATTCAGAGGACGCGTCGGCCGAGGAGATTTTCAATCTTATTGCTTCCTTTTTTCCGATTCCGGATCCAAAAAAACAAACCAAAGATTAAACGCTTTGGCAAAATACGACGACGGATTCAAGCTGGCGGAAATGGATTTAAAAATCCGCGGACCGGGAGATTTTTTTGGAGTCAAGCAGTGGGGGCTTCCCGATTATGCCATGGCCGCGCTAAAAGACGTTGAGCTGGTAAGCATCGCCAAAGAATCCGCCAAAGAAATTATCAAAGGAGATCCTTCTCTCAAAAAATATCCTATCATCAAAAGAAGGCTGGAAGGGTTTGAGGAAAACGTCCACCTGGAATAAGGTAAAATTTTTAGGCTTTTGATTTTTGATTTTTGCGGCTTTTTGGCGTAACCCAAAATCCCATATATTTCCCCAGCATCAAACGAATTTGGGCGTCCAGCGCCGGAAAAGCCGTAAAAAATATCATTACCATTGGCAGCAGGATCCACTCCATTGCGAAATAAAGATACTTATATCGCCCGAGATTAATAGGCTTGGGAGGCAAAAGAATCAAGCTAAAATAAACGGAAACCAGCAGCCCCATCATTGAAAAAGTTAATATAAAACTGGTAACTTGCGGAAGGTTATAAGAAACCAAAGTATGGGTGAACTCTCCTCCTCCCAAACACAAAGGAAGCCACCCCAAGAAAAAAATCAGAATTGCCGAAGTCGCCCAAGATACATAACCTTCAACCACTTCCCACATAAAAAGCATCTTCTTGCGAAGGGGTATTTTTTTATTTTTAATAAAACCGAACAAAAAATAAGGGACCTCGTCCGCTCCATAAGCCCACCTTTGCTGCTGGCGGTAGATATTTTTCATCGTCTGCAAAAAGGTTCCCGCGGCGTTGGCATCCATTGAAACGGGATAATAAAGAGGCTCTGTGCGGTAGTTTCCGTCAAAATGAAAAAAACACTGCCAAAAAATTCTGGAATCATCGGAGACAACATTGGGCTGCTTAAATCCAACTTCAACTAAGGCCTTAAAGCTCATTGAATGAGACGAAAAAGTTATCAGCTTCTCCGGCCTTTCCTGGTTCATCGTATGCCAAAAAGTAGAAGAGAAAGCGAAAACGCGGGAAATAATAGGCGTCTGCCAAATATTGTTAATATAAAGAGGGATAGGCTGAAAGCTGGTGCGAGTGGGCTTGTCTGACGTTAAATAATGATATGACAAACAGCTGAAATATTTCGGAAAAACGCAGGTATCTATATCAAAAGAAGAAACGATAACATTCTCGTAAGGAATGCCCAAGGGGTCAATAATCTCTTTTAGTGCAGTCTTTCCGGCCCAAGCGTCGTTTGATCCATGGCCGGGAATTTCTCCGGGCAACCCCTGCGGATGCCATGTCACTAAAAATTTGAAAAAGCAATCTTTAAACTCTTCTGATATTGTTCTCGCCGTTTCCCGGCTTGCTTCTCTCGCGCTTTCTTCACATGAGAAAACAACTATCATTTTGTCTTTAGGGTAATCGCTTTCTTTTAAAGCCTCAAAGCACGGCCTGACCACTTCCAACGGCTCTTTATACATGGGCAAAATTACCAAATGATAAATGTCTTTCCATGACTTGGCCGGCAAGCCGTTCTTTCTCGGCATATCTACTTTCTCAAGCTCTTTAATCCAGTTTGTTTCTTCGTAGGCTTTCATTCTTTCGTAGCCGGCGCGCAAATGAAAAGAAAAGTATACGCTGCGAAAAAACCAATAAATATCGTAAATAATTATAAAAAAAGCGACTGCCAAAGGCAGTTTCCAGGAAAAGATAACAGCTAGCGCCAAAACTGAAAGGCTTAATCCCCCGGGCAGCATCTCAAAAAAACGATACAACCTCCTTTCTGCGGGATTATCCAAGTCTTTGGCTGTTCCTATTTTAAGATAGTAATTGGGATCGCTATTGGACATTTGAAAATTAGCACGAGCATTCGGCAAGGACGTACAAAATTACTGCGTTATTTTTACATCCCAAGCCGCGCTTAAATTTTTCCACAGAAAAATTTATTACGCACGCGGCGGCCCCAACCGGAGTCGAACCGGTGTTACCTGGATGAAAACCAGGCGTCCTGGGCCTCTAGACGATGGGGCCGAAAACTCATCCATTCTATCCTAAAAAAGACGATAAATCAAGCGTTAGTCTTAAAATAAGCGCAGTTATATGCTACCTTATATCTATGATAATTTTAGGAATTGAAACTTCCTGCGACGATACTTGTTCGGCGATTATTAAAGCTGAATCGCATACAAAGGACGGACAGCCTTTTGCCTTTGATTTCAATAAAGGCGATTTTAAGATTTTAAGCAATATAATTTCTTCTCAAATAAAAGTCCACCAGAAATACGGAGGAGTTTTTCCCAGCTTGGCCAAAAGAGAACATCAAAGCAACTTGGCTTTTACTGTTGCGAAAGCGGTAAAAATGAGCAAAATAAAAAGCTTTGGAGGGAAAGAGAACGTTAAAGAAACAAAAAGAAAAGAAAAAGAATTAAAAAAAATTTTCGCCAAAGACAGCTCTTTCCTAAAATCTTCCTTGGATTTTTTAAAAAAGGCTAAAAAGCCGCAAATTGATTTCATCGCCGTTACGGACGGCCCCGGGCTGGAGCCCTGTCTTTGGCAGGGAATAAATTTTGCCAAAGCTCTTTCTCTTTGGTGGGACGCGCCTCTTGTTCCCATAAACCACGTTGAAGCCCACATATTGGCAAATTTAGCCTCAGAAAAAAAATCTTTGCCTAAAAATTTGAACGATCTTTTTCCCGCAATATGCCTGATTGTTTCCGGAGGACACACCCAGCTTGTGCTGATGGAAGATATTAAAAAATATAGGATATTGGGCGAAAGCCGGGACGACGCTGCCGGAGAATGTTTTGATAAAACCGCTAGGACTTTAGGGCTGGACTATCCGGGCGGGCCGGCAATTTATAAAATTGCCAAAAATTTTAATCCGGAAAAAAGCAAAATAACCATTAATCTGCCGCGGCCTATGATTTTTTCAAAAAATTTTGATTTTAGCTTTTCCGGATTAAAAACCGCCGTTTTTTACGATTTTAAAAAAAGAGACGAAAAAACTAGAAAATCCAAAGATTATATCCGTTCTATGGCTTATGAAATACAAAAATCAATAATTGATACCCTGATTCATAAAACTTTAAAAGCCGTTGATCTTTTTCAGGCGAAATCAGTTATCATGGGAGGAGGAGTGACAGCCAATCAAGAATTTCAAAACCGCTTTAAAAAAGAATTGTCCAGGCTCTCCCCTCGCCCGCTTTTTTTATTCCCTCCCAAAAATCTCTCCACCGACAACGCGACAATGATTTGTATCGCCGCCCTGTTCCATTTGGACAAGGCCGGCGACTGGAAAGATTTACAAGCTGATGCTAATCTAAGGATAAATGATTCCTGACGTTTTGTTTTATACTTCTCTCGCAATCCTGCCAAGCTTGCTTTGGCTGCTCTTTTTTCTAAAACAGGATAAAAATCCCGAACCCAAAACAAGAATTTTGGTTATTTTTCTTTTAGGGCTTGCTTCCGCCGTGCCGGTAGTGGCGGCTGAAAGCATCTTGCTGGGGACGGCAGAAGGTTTTTTCGGAGCCGACCCTGCTGAATTTTTTATCGCGGCCGGAAAAGCTCTTTTTGAAATTTTTATAGCGGTAGCCCTGATTGAAGAAATTTTTAAATATTTTGTCGTAAAGCTGGCCGTTTTCGGACAGCAAGATTTTGACGAGCCGATAGATGTCCCTGTTTATATGATAGCTTCAGCTCTCGGATTTGCCGCCGCTGAAAATATTTTAATAATGAACAACACCATTTACGAAACAGCCGCCGATCCTTATATTCTAATAACGGCAAGATTTTTAGGAGCGACTTTTCTCCACGCACTCACCTCTTCCCTGTTCGGATGTTTTATCGCCGTTTCCTTTAATAAATTAAGAAAAAGAAATTTCTATTTTTTTTGCGGGCTGGCTTCCGCAACCATATTGCACGGATTCTATAATTTTTTTATAATAAATTCCAGGGAGCATCTTCAATTTGATTTCTTGTTTGCGTCTTTAACCGGAGTTGCGATACTGGTTTTTGTCTTTTTCAAAAAAATTAAAAAATTAAAAAGCGTTTGTAAAATAAACTAATTGGCAAGGCTTAAGGGAAGTTTCTTTTTAAGCTGCTATAAATTAATATGGCTTTTCTTGAAAAATTAAAATCATCCGAAGAAAAAAAAGAAGAAAAGGCGCCGGAAGAAAAAAATGAAAAATCGGAAAAAGTAGAAAAAATAGACACAAAAAGAGATTGGAAAGTGTCCGAAGGACAGCTGGCGGTAGATATCTACGAGACAGAAGAAGAATTGGTCTTGCAAGCCGCCATTGCGGGAGTGGAAGCCGAATCTTTGGATATTTCTTTGGAAAAAGACCTCCTCATCGTCAAAGGAGAGAGGAAAAACCCGGCAAAAGAAACCAAAAAAAATTATTTTGTACAAGAATGTTATTTCGGATCTTTTTCGCGCGAAGTTATTCTTCCCAGGGAAATAGATCCCTCTCACACCAAAGCTGCTATGGAAGAAGGAATATTAACCATTAGGATGCCTAAAATAGAAAGAGATAAAAAGAGAAGAATCACCATAGAGAAATAGCTAAAAACAAAAGCCGCAGAATTATTTCCGCGGTTTTTTGTTTCTCCCGAAAAGGATTAGACCCTTTCTAAGAAATAATTCCTATAAGGCAATAATACAAGCTACAATAAGTGCGGGCGGCGGGAGTTGAACCCGCAAGGGAGACCCACAGGATCCTAAGTCCTGCGCGTTTGCCAATTTCGCCACGCCCGCCTTGCTCTCCTTTTTCAAAGCTTTAAAGATATGAAAGGGCGAGGTCTGCCTTGCTCTCCTTTTTCAAAGCTTTAAAGATATGAAAGGGCGAGGTCTGCTGTTTTTCTCAAGGCCTTAAAAGATCATGAAAAACAATATCCGCCTTTTTTAATTCCCGCCGCCGCAATATCTTTGTTAACTTTAACTATTTATATTTATTACCTTATTTTCTTTAAAATATAAAGGCCGCGGGATCTTCCCGCGGCCTTGATCTAGAATGTCAAATTCAGTATTACGCTCCGCCCGACAATAACCAGCTTACCAAAGAAGGAACGGCCCTGGCCAATAAAGCCACACCGATTCCAACGGCGGCAAAAAGAATCATTTGCCTCGCTTTCGCTACCTCGTCCGGATTGTCTCCGCTCATAACAAACTTGAATCCTGCCAAGATAATGAAAAGCACGGAAACAGCCACTAGAAAATAAAACACCCAATTGGTTACGGTATAGACAGTGCTAAGAGTGCAGCAAAATCCGCAATTTGGATTCTCTTCAAATGTGCATGGGCCGTTTGCGCATCCTCCTCCAAGCTTATCCGCATTTTTTACAGTGCATCCAGAAAGAGGTTCATTGGCGGCAAAAGCCAATGCAGGCAAAACCGCCGCGGCCATCACTGAAACTAATAATAAAATTGAAAATATTTTTTTCATTTTTGATAGTTTATTAACTTTAATAAATCACTGATAATCATCGACCTTTTAAAAATTTATGGTGATCCAAGGACACCTTTTACTAAAGAAATTATCGCTCTGGAAAATAAAACTATCGCGAGGCCGATAACGGTATAAAGCATAATATTCTTGGCCTGCTTTATCTTTTCAGGCTCTCCCTGCGCGGTAACAAACTTAAATCCTGCCCAAGTAAACATTAACGGAACCAAAGCGATGGCAATAATAGTAACGATAGAAATTAATTTATCAATAAGATCTTGAAAAGAACAGGCCTTTAAGGGATTGCAGATAATGGCATCCGGCGGACATCCCTGCCATCTCCCGCTGCTGCAAGTAAATCCTCCTGATTGGGCTCCTTCTGCGGAACACGGATCGCAAACTTCCACTGCTTGAACAGCTTTTAAGGGGCAAAAAAAGAAAAGGATTAAAAATAGTAAAAAAACGGACAATCCTAATTTCAATTTTTTATTATTGGAAACCATATCCTAATTTTTTACTAATAACAGCCCCCAATGGTATTTCCCGGAATTGATTTCTTTCTCCGGGTCAAATCCTATTTTCATCGCCATTTTTATAATCTCTTCTTTTGATAATCTTCCCTCTCTCGGGCCGGCCGGCGCCTCCGGCTTCCAGTCTATGATTAACGCTTTTCCCCCCGGCTTTAAAATTCTTTGGGCTTCTTTTAGAATTTTATTTTTTTCTTTGGCTTGGAAAAGGATATTCGTCAGTAAAACAATATCTGCCGAATCTTCCATAATTTTAACACCTTTCTCAGCGTCTGCCAACATTATGGCAATGTTAAAAAGCTTTTCCTGCCGCGCTTTTTCTTCAAGAGAAGACAACGGTTCTTTTAAAATATCAACGGCAAAAACTTTGCCCCTCTCAAGCTTTTTTGCCAAAGGAATTACCCATCCGCCGGAACCGCAACCAAGATCGCAGGCAATCGCGTCTTCTTGCAGGCAAATTTGATCTAATATGTTTTTTGGATTAAGAAAACCTTGATCCATAATGATTAATCAAATTATTATATGTAAGCGGCGGAAGCAATACGATCTCCCGCGGCTAATTTCATTATCCTGACTCCTTGAGTAACCCGTCCAAGCTTGGAAATGCTTTTTATCGCTGTCTTTATAATTTGGCCTTTTTGGGAAATGACTATAAGCTCTTCTTCCTCAACAATAAATCCTATTTTGACTATATCTCCCGTTTTGGAAGTAACATTGGCCGTTTTGACTCCTGTCCCGCCTCTTCCTTGCTGGCGGTATTCTTTTAAGTCTGTCAATTTGCCGTATCCGTTTTCGGACAAAATCAGCAAATAGGCGGAATTTTTAGCTTTTTGAATATCCTTTGTAAAAATCTCCATTCCGATAACCTGATCTCCCTTTTTAAGGCTTATTCCTTTGACTCCGGCTGCGGTACGGCCCATTGGCCTGATTTTTTGCTCGGAGAACATTATAGACTGTCCCTTTTTTGTAACTATCATTATATCGTCCGATCCAGCCGCTTTCTTAACGCCGCAAAGAGAGTCTTCTTTTTTCAGATTTATCGCTATCAAGCCGTTCCGCCTCACGTTTTCAAATTCCTTGATACTTGTTTTTTTGATTATACCATTTTTCGTAATCATCACTAGATATTTAGAGGCAAGACTGGTCTCTTTTTTGTCCAAAGCTAAAATGGACAAAATCTTATCGTCCGGAGAAATTTCCAAAAAGTTTACCAAAGCCCGGCCGCGGCTGGTTCTTTGGGCTTCGGGAATTTCATAAGCCTTGGCTTGAAAGACTTTGCCGGAATCGGTAAAGAAGAAGATTGAATCGTGGGTTTTGGCCAAAATAAAGTGCGAGACAAAATCCCCTTCCTGCGTCTTCATCCCCACAATGCCTTTGCCTCCCCTCTTTTGGGTCTTGGCCACATCCGGACTGGATCTTTTTATATACCCTCCCTTGGTTACGGTAATAATCGTATCCTCTTGCGGCACTAAATCAGCTTCGGTTATTTTTTCGGGACGGACATCAATAACTTTTGTTTTGCGATCGTCGCCGAACTGATCCATCTCCTTCTCCAGCTCTTCTTTAACAACTCCTTTTATTTTCTCTTTGCTCGCTAAAATAGCCGCCAAAAATTTTATCTTTTTAAGAATTTCTTTGAGTTCCGCTTCTATCTTCGCTTTTTCCAATCTGACCAATTGGTGCAGTCTGATTTCCAAAATAGCGTCAGCTTGGACAGCGTCTATTTTTAATAATTTAATTAAATTATTTCTTGCGTCTTCTCTGTCTTTTGATTTTCTAATAGTGGCAATAACAGCGTCAATCATATCCAAAGCCTTGGATATCCCTTCCAATATATGCGCCCTTTCTTTGGCTTTTTCCAAATCGTATTTAGTGCGGCGATAAATTACTTTCTCTCTGTAATCCAAATAGTGCTGCAAAATCTCTTTTAAATTCAAAACCTTCGGCTGGATGCCGTCAACTAAGGCCAGCAAGTTTAAATGAAAAGATTTTTCCAATTCTGAAAATTTAAAAAGAGAATTCAAAACTTTTTGAGGAATGGCTGTTTTTTGCAATTCAATCACAATCCTCATTCCCTCTTTATCCGACTCGTCGCGAATATCTTTTATTCCTTCAACTTTTTTATTCTGCACCAAATCAGCCAGTTGCTGCATCAAAGCCGATTTTTCAACTTGGAAAGGAATTTCATTGATAATAATTTGGAACCCTCCTTTCTCTCTTTCAACAATTTCCGTTTTTGCCCGCATTAAAATAGAACCTTTGCCTTGGGAATAAGCGGAAATTATCTCTTTTTTGTCAAAAATAAAGCCACCTGTCGGAAAGTCGGGTCCTTGGATAAATTTAAAAAGATCTTCGGTTTCGGCTTCGGGATTGTCAATCAAATAAATGGCCGCGTGACAAACCTCGCGCAAATTATGAGGAGGAATATTTGTAGCCATTCCTACGGCGATACCCATTGCCCCGTTTAAAAGCAATTGAGGCACCGGCGACGGCAAAACAACCGGCTCCGTCCTCGTAGCGTCATAATTCGGCAAAAAATCAACTGTATCTTTTTCAATATCTTTAAGCATTTCAAACCCAAGCTTGGACATCCTCATTTCCGTATACCTCATGGCGGCAAATTCTCCGGAATCGTCTATGGATCCTATATTTCCCTGCCCCTGTATCATCGGATATCTCAAAGAAAAATCCTGCGACATCCTGATAGCCGAAGCATAAACAGCTTGGTCGCCGTGAGGATGATAGCGGCCCAAACAGCTTCCGACAACAGTAGCGGATTTTCTGAATTTCGCTTCCGGCCTCAAGCCGTCTTCATACATAGCGTATAGAATACGGCGGTGGACAGGCTTTAAGCCGTCTCTTACGTCCGGCAAAGCGCGGGAAATAATAACAGACATTGCATAGTCAATGTAGCTGTCCTTCATTTCCTCGCTAATCTCCCGCGATTTCACTTCTCCTATATCTTGTAATTCTTCTTTTTCCATATTTTATAAAAAGTATTGCGGTTTTTCCCGCTGATAAATCTGAAAATTATTGATTTATGTTCTCAAGAGCATCCTCTTCTTCTGGCAGAATTCCGCCATTAACGGATTTAAAAAGAGTTTCCGCCTCCCTTCCGCTGTCTTGTATTTTTTCAATGTTATTTTCAACAGCCGAAGTATCAAGGCCTTCAAATATTTTTTTGGAATCAAAATTCTTCACAAGACGATCTACTCTCCAAAGCCACAGCCAAATTAAGACAAAAGCAAAAAAAATCAATACCGCCCAAAAAATAATTTTCCTTGTTCTTTTCGGCAGGCTTTGAACTTTTTTAAGTGTCTTATCCATCCCCCGAATCAACCTTCTAAGAAGGATTTAAAACAATTAACTGGAAGCTGTCTTCCGGTAAATCTTTCTTTTTAACTATCAATTTGTCTTCCGGCTGGATATCTTTCTTTCCCATCACTTTTAAGAACAAATCCAGCTCATCCAATTTTATTTTAAGCTTCGGCAAGCTGTAATGCATCGGAATGGCGATTTTAGGCTCAATTTGAGAAATAACTTTTGCCGCATCTTTAGCGTCAATTGTCGGACCCCCTCCAATCGGAATCATAAGAATATCCACTTCTCCTATTTCCTCAACTTCTTTTTCGGAAAGCTCTTTTTGTCCCAAATCGCCCAAATGGCAAATCTTAAAATCTTCGGTCTTAATAGTGTAAATTATGCTGCGCCCCCTCTCTTGTCCTTTGGAGTTATCGTGCCATGTTGGGATACCTTGTATGTAAGCCTCTTCAACATCATATTCTCCGGGATTGTTAATAAGAAATGGAGTTTTCTCGGCCGCGCCTGAAACGGCTTTAATATTGTTATGGTCGTAGTGGTCATGGGTGACCAATAAAATGTCCGCTTCCATTTTAGAAAGCTTCAACCCTATTTCTTCGGAAAAAGGATCAATAACTATTGAAAGAGGCTTTTTGTCTTTCCTTGAACTGCCTATAATTTGAAAGCAAGAATGCCCTCGCCAAATAATTTTCATATGCTTACAATCTCCTTCTCCCGTTAGAGAAAAGGCTATTTTATAATATTTGAGCAGGTGAGCGGAATCGAACCGCCGTAAATTGCTTGGCAAGCAAGCGCACTACCATTGTGCTACACCTGCATATTCTATATGTATACTAAGGATTTTCTTTATAAAACATAGCTATTTTATCAAAAAAAAACGCTTTTGACTAGGGCAATATTGTTTGTAAAAAAATTAGAAAACAAAAGGATTTTTGGCTAAATTATATAAAATTCCTTTTAAATTTTAGCAAATTAAAAATATGAGAAGATCTTGTCGCAGGCGTTGATACGAGTCAAAGGCTCTTCTTTTATGTCTCTCAAATATTTTTCTACTGCTAAGGAAATTTGATCGGCGCCATCGGCTATTTGTCCATATCCGCATCGTGCAATAAATTTGGCGTTACGCTCTTCTTGTCCGGGAATGGGATCAACCATAATAATTTTTTTGCCCAAAGCCAAACATTCAGAAATCGCCAATCCTCCGGGCTTGCTAACAACGATATCGGCCGCTTTCATATATTGGTCAAGACGGTTAGTCCAGTTCAAAATTTTAAAATTCTTTCGTCTGCGAATTTGTTTTTTTATTTTTTGATAGAGCGTTTCATTCCCCCCGCACACCATGATTAAATTCAAGGGCTCTTTTGAATTTAAAATCTTCTCCAAAGTCGGAAGAATAAAATCTCTATCAAGCCGGCTTATAAACAATATTGTTTTGGAATCGTCAATAAATCCCAGTTTTCTTTTCAATTTTTGCCGATTATAATCAGCGTAAAAAGTTTTTTTGACCGGAATACCTGTAATTTTAATTTTTGAGGGGTCAACGCCGGTTGATTCTAAATCTTTGGACACGAAATCATCAGCGACAAAAAAACAATCAATTGCCGGAATATTATATAAAGAATGGCCATGATAGTCGGTAACCACCATAGCAAGCTTCACATCTTTTATCCTGTGCCGGCAGGAAGGGGCCAATAGTTGAGCGACTGCCACATAGGTAAAAATTACCGCATCAGGCTGTAGAGAAACTACATGGTTAATGAGTTTTTGGCAAAAAGGGGCCTGCAATCGGCTTATATGACGCAACGCTCTCGCAGGAAGGCGATGATCAAAAGCTTCGTAAGCCTTTCCCCAAAGCTCGGGAAATTCACGCACGGCGGTTTCGTATATTTTTTGGTTAAAAAGTTTCGCCAGCGGCGGAGCAATTTCTCCGGCGTCTAAATGAGTAGCATGGATCTCCGGAAGACATTCATTGGCATAATCGGCCAATGCTTGACCGGCGCGCAAATGCCCAAAACCCGCCTTCATTGAAACAATAAGAATTTTCTTGCGCATATTTTCAGCTCCTTTCATCATTGAGCTTTAAGATCGCGATATATATCGCGATCATTGCCATCCATGAAAGAATATCGCCGGTAAAAGTTCCAACTCCTCCCGAAAAAAGACGATCAAAATCAAGAATATGGAAATAATTTAATGAATGCCAGTTGCAATCAATAATGGCAAAACAAAAAATCAGCGCCATATGCGCGATTGCCGACCCAAGCATCAAAATAAACAGAGCATTCAAATATTTATTGCCGACAATTTTAATTTTCATATTCTTATAAAAATGCTTCCTAGCATTTTCTTCCGCAAAAAAAATCAAATAAACTATTGTCGAATCTTTCCCGGAATGTCAAATACTGGTGCCGAGGTCCGGAATCGAACCGGAATCTGATGATTTTCAGTCATCCGCCGTGACCGACTTGGCTACCTCGGCATAAGCTATTAAGTTTTTTCTCCTCAATCTTACTTTATTCCAACCAATCAAACAACCTCTTGGTGGGCGGTACAGGACTCGAACCTATGGCCTACTCGGTGTAAACGAGTCGCTCTACCAACTGAGCTAACCGCCCGCAGATCAATCAATAAAGCCATATAATTTTGGCGTCTGCAATAATAGCTGGTGGGCGAGGTGGGATTTGAACCCACACGACCTTGCGGTCACAACCCCCTCAAAGTTGCGTGTCTGCCATTTCACCACTCGCCCATTTGCCTTTTACAAGGCAAAACAAATAAAGAGCTAAAAGAGCCTAATTTAAGCTTTTGGCTCTTCTAAAGGCTGGCTTTCTGCTTGAGTAGAAAGATTCTCCGGTTCTTTGTCGGTAGAATTATTAAAATCTTCCATCTTTTTTAACTTAGCTCTCTTTCCTCGCGCTTCTCTTAAGTAATAAAGTTTTGATCTTCTGATCTTGCTTCTCTTTACCACTTCTATCTTATCAATAGTAGGAGTATGGAGAGGAAATATTCTTTCAACTCCCACTCCGGAAGCCACCTTACGAACGGTAATAGTGGCATTTAATCCTTTTCCATGCTTGCGAGCCAAGACCAGGCCTTCAAAAACTTGAATTCTTTCTTTCTCTCCCTCCTTGACCTTCTGGTGTACGCGCACGGTATCACCGGTTTTTATTTCCGGCATATCTTTTCTTGCATATTCTTGCAAAAATTTTTCAACAACTGACATATCTTTATTTTTATTAATTATTTTTATTAATTATTTTCTTTCCGTATGTGGGCGGTATAGGACTCGAACCTATAACCTTTCGCACGTCAAGCGAACGCTCAGCCATTGAGCTAACCGCCCAAAATTTTTTGTATTGAACAATCCGAAAGTAATTTCCTGCTTTTTTATGGACGCAGACGGATTTGAACCGTCGACCCCAGCTTTATGTCTCCGCCTGCTGGCGGCGACGCGTCAAATCTTAAAAATCACCGATTGTGGGCGCAGATGGACTTGAACCATCGACCCCAGCTTTATAAGAGCTGTGCTCTAACCGACTGAGCTATGCGCCCAATGGCCTATATAAAAATTTTGAAGATTTGACATAAGAGCTGTGCTCTAACCGACTGAGCTATGCGCCCAATGATTCTCACATTTTAAAACCTTTCTGTCCGGCTGGAATATATATTCTCATAAACTTATTACTTCAATAACCGCTATTTGGCAAGCCTGGATTTGCGCGCAAAACCCTACCCTCTTCTCATAAAATTTTATTCCTTTATTTTAATCATCAAAGAACTAAGCTTCTGTTTTTTTGCTTTTGGTCATTCTTGTTCTGTTCTTGGAAGGTTTTTTCTCCTTGCTTATGATCAATTCAAATTCTTCCCTTTCAATGGTTTCCTTTTCTATTAAGGCTCTTGCCAGCTTCTCCAACATTTTTTTCTCTTTCGTCAAAACTTTCCGCGCGCTTTCCTGCGCCTCTTTTATGATCCTTTCTATTTCTTGGTCTATTTGGTAAGCAACCTGATCCGAATAGTTGCGGCACGATTCAAAATCTTGTCCTAGAAACGGAGATTCTTGTTTTTGCCCAAAAGAAATAGGGCCCAAAGAAGACATCCCAAAATCTTTTACCATTTTTCTAGCCAATGATGAAGCTTCTTTCAAGTCGTTAGACGCTCCGGTGGTAATTTCCCCGAATTTTATTTCTTCGGCGCATCGTCCGCCGAGCAAAACGGCAAGCTCTGTTAAAAATTCCGATTTCGTTTTCATTTGCTTAACTTCGGACGGCACTTTCAAAGTATATCCTGCGGCCATTCCTCTCGCAATTATAGAGATCTTCCTTACCGGCTCGGAATTAGGCAAAAAAGAAGCAACCAAAGCATGACCGGCCTCATGAAAAGCGGTAATTTCTTTTTCTTTAGATGATAATATATGGCTTTTTCTTTCCGGACCAAGCAAAACTTTCTCAATGGATTCCAGCATTTCATTTTGGAATATCTGCGCTTTATCGCGTTTCGCGGCCAGCAAAGCGGCTTCGTTGGCAATATTGGCCAATTCTGCTCCGGAAAATCCCGGAGTTCTTTCCGCCACTTCTTTTAGGACAACATTGGAAGATAAAGGCTTCCCGCGGCTATGGATTTTTAAAATAGCCTCTCTTTCATTCACATCGGGCAAATCCAAAACTACTTTTCTGTCAAAACGACCAGGTCTCAATAAAGCCGGGTCTAAAACATCCGGACGGTTAGTGGCGGCTAGCACAATCAGCTTATCGTTAGGTTCAAATCCGTCCATTTCGGTAAGCATTTGGTTTAAAGTTTGCTCTCTTTCTTCGTGCCCTCCGGCAACGGCAGGACCTCTCGCTTTGCCGATGCTGTCCAACTCGTCAATAAAGATTAAACAAGGCTGGTGTTTTTTCGCCATAGTGAAAAGATCTCTTATCCTGCTGGCACCCACTCCCACAAAAAGCTCAACTAAAGAAGATCCGGCGATGGAGATAAAAGGAACCTTGCTCTCTCCTGCAACCGCGCGGGCCAAAAGAGTTTTTCCTGTCCCTGCCGGACCGACCAATAAAACCCCGTGAGGAATTTTGGCTCCCATTTGAAGGTATTTTTTGGGATTTTTTAAAAAATCAACTATTTCTTCCAGCTCCTGTTTAGCTTCCTGCAAGCCTGCAACGTCTTTAAAAGTTGCTTGCTCTTTAGGGCTGCCCTCCGCTCCAAAAAGCCTTGCTCTTGCTTTAGTAAAATCAAAAGTTTGCATGGCGCCGCTTTTGGCCTGCCGAAAAATCATAAAAAAGAACACCCCGAAAAGCAAAAGAGGCAAAATGGTAAAAAGTAATGGCGCGGCCCAAGACCAAAAATCAACTTTTTGCTCAAATTTAATCGCGATTTGATTCAGTTTTTCTTTATCTACTCCGTAGTTTGATAAAGCTTGATCCAAAGTAGCGCCTGTTTCTTTAACAGTTTGAGCTTTAGCGTCGTCTTGGTAAACAACCTCTAATTCGTCTCCCGTAACGGTGATTTCCTTTATCCTGCTATCATTAATTTCCCTAACGAGCTGGGTAACCGTTATTTCGGCGGGAGATTCTTCAGGAGAAGGACCAAAAAAACTAGACACTGCCGCTAAAAGCAGAAAAAGCAAAAAAACAAAAATAATATTTTTGGCTAAAGTGGAAGCCGGTCCTTTTGGAACTTTCATAAAATTTTCTATTTCCCGCCAAAGAGCTGGCGGGATTTCCGTTTTTTTTAACGGATTACTTTAGTCTTAAAGACATCCAATGTCTTTGAGGCTGGAAGCTTAAAAGTTGGAAATTATATTCTTTATCTATTTCCAAAGCTTCTTTCATTTTTTCCTCGGTTCCGAATTCAGAAATATGAATTAACCCCTGAATTTTAGGCTGGCTTTCTTTTTGAGGTAAAACCAGCTGCACAAAAGCCCCAAAAGGATTAAATTTAACTATTTTTCCTTTAACTTCATCTCCTGTTTTCAGTTCAAGCTCTTGCCATGGATCAGTCTTTAAAGCTTTGAGAGAAAGAGAAACTCTTCCTTGAGCGATATCAATAATTTTAGCCTTGACTTTTTGGCCGATTTTTATGACTTGGTTAGGATCTTCTATTAATTGCCAATCAAGCTCGGAGATATGGACCAGCCCTTCCAATAAAAGAGAAGCTTGGTCGGTTTCTTCCGCTTCAGTCTCCGGCTGGGAGAACTTAACGAACGCGCCGAAGTCAACAATCCCGGAAATCGTTCCTTCAACAACATCCCCTACTTTGAGCTCTTGAATGGCTTTTTGGATATTTTCTCCTTCCTGCGATTGTTCCGTCAAAATAATTTGTCCGGCTCTTTCATCGTAATCCAAAACTTTTACCATTAATTCTTTTCCTATAAAAAGCTGTAATTTCTTAAGGATTTCCGTCTTGTCCCCCTGCGGAACTTTCGGAAAGTTGACGGGAGAAAGCTGGGAAGTCGGCAAGAAAGCCGGAATTCCTGAAATCTCGGTAATTAATCCTCCTTTGTTGACTTTTGAAATTTTTACTTTGAAAACTTCTTGAGCCTCTTTAAGGATTTTGACGTTTTCCCATGTAGTTTCTTCCATCGCTTCTTTTAATGAAAGCTCTACATATCCTTCATCGTTTTCAGCTTCTTTAACTTTAGCTGAAATTTTATCTCCGGCTTTAAGATTTTTTAAAATGCTTCTTGCTTTTTGGTATTCCAAGCCAAAGATTATTCCAACTTTGCATGGTCCCAAATCAACAAAAAAAGACAAGCCGTCTTGAGCGATCACAGTGCCTTCCAAAATTTCCCCCTTTTGGGGCACTTTTAGCGTATCAATTGTTTTTGGGGTATCTTCTGTAGTTTTCATAGCAGTCTTTTTATAACACAAAATATTTTAGCAATCAATAGTCTGCGGTCTTGTTTCTATTGGCTTAACAGCCGATGCCTTAAAATTCTTTTCGTGCCTCTAATGTTCCACGCTTGTTTCACAGCTATTGACAATGGTTTTGGTTTATATATAATGAAAGCAATCTCACTCGTTGAGGTTTTTTTATTGAATGTGTACTAACTACAAATTAATAATCGCTTGTTTGATCGCCCTTTCTTGCCCCGCCCTTTTTTTAAGTCTCAACCAAGGAGACGCTAAGCTTCTAACAAAGCAAAACGAGTTTGTTACTTATCCGGCCAATATGCTCGTCTTTGAAAAAAGCTGCCTTTTGAGCAGTCTAGCCCATAATTCACCGAATCCTGCCAAACAAATAGCTCTTTCCAAAATTCCTAAAAAATTAAACGTAGTCCTAACAGCTTATTCTTCCACCGTAGAACAAACCGACAGCACTCCCTTTATTACCGCCAACGGCAGCTTTGTAAGAGACGGGATAGTGGCAAACAATCTTTTGCCTTTTGGAACTAAAATTAAGATTCCTGAACTCTATGGCGACAAAATTTTTACAGTAGAAGATCGCATGAACACTAGAAAAAGCAAATACCATTTTGATCTTTGGTTCCCCTCTTATGATTCAGCAACCAACTTCGGAGTAAAAAATACTTATATTGAAATTATTGAAAGTTAAAACAAAAATCGCGGATTTCCGCGATTTTTGTTTTGGCTGAAAAAGTTTTATCTAGAAAAAATTCTAAACATCCAGCCGAATAAGCTGAAGCCCTTCTTTTCTTCTTCTAGAGAGTCCTCAATTGCTGAATTAGCCTGTTCTAAAAGCTGAATCTGCTGAGCTAGATTTTGCTCTTCTCCTTGATTTTCAAGCTGATTTTTAAGCTGGTTTAACTGGCTGATCTGCGAACGGTTTTGTTCAAGAACTTTTTCAACATTGCTTATCTCTCCAAAATTAGGACCAATCAAAAATTTAACAAAGGCGTTTCGCTTTTGGGCTTTTTCCAATCCGGCCTCTAATTTTTCTTGGTTTTGATTTTGGGATTGGGCTATCTCTCTCACCCTCTGCCCTATCCCCTCGTTTCTTTCGGCAACTTGAAGCATCTCTTGGACAGCGTTGGCAACGATGCTTCTTCTCTGCCCCGCTGTTTGCAGGCCGCTCTTGTGATTTGCCTGTATCTTTTCCTGCTCCTTGGCCTGGATCTGCGATTCTTCTCCTTGATTCTTTATTTGATTTTGGGATTGGGACTGGGACTGGACTTCCTCTCCTGCGCCGTCTTGCAATTGTTGTTGTAATTGAATCCCGTTCCCTTCTGCTTCTTGGACAGAAAGCCCTTCTTGAAGCTGTTCGCTATTTTGATTTTGGATTTGGCTATTCTCTCCCTGGTTTGCAGTTTGAGCTTGCTGGTTCGCTTGATTTTGACCGGAGCCCATATCGCTTACCGCGCCGACATAGCCAAAGGCCGTAAAAGCTAAAATGGAAAAAACGACTAAGATGCTTTTCATAATTTTATAATTTAAATTAATTATTATGCTTGATTAATTTTAGCATATCTAAAAAAATCTAACACTGCTTTTCCACAAAAAATCGGGCGTGAGCCCGATTGCCATATCGCGGAAGAGTTATACTCACAGCTAGAATCTATTTTACTAAAAGATAGGTAGCTAATCCCCGCTTCACCCTTTCAGGCTGCTGTTTTTTCCGGGACTCCTCCTTTTGCAAAAAGGCCGCAAACCGCCTCAGACGCCCAAAGGAGGCATTCTTGTTTTCCTTCTCCGGCTGCTGCGGTTTTGCCTCCTCCGTTTTCCCCGAAAGTCTTTTGCTAAGCCGCAAAAGCCTTTCCGAAAATTTCCGACTAATTACCGAGCCGTCCTTTAAGACGAAATATTAAAATTTGTTTTTTAATGAAAAAGCAAGAGCTAACAACAAATTTAGATTAAGCAAACTTAAAAATATCTATGGGAAAAAACTCATTCTTTTTTCATAATAATTTCTATCTTCAAGTTCAATATTACCTAATAGAAATTGCTCAATCATTTGATTAACTCTAAAATGCCTACATTTTGATAAATCACACATTTGATGAAAGCTTAAACAAGTTTTTTGTACAACTTCTCTATGTTTTTTAGACTTCCATATATCGCTAAAACTATTCAACTTAATATTACCTATACTGAAATCTCCTATTCCAAGTCGCGGGTTGCAAAGATAGACTTCGCCATCAGTATCAATGTTGGCTATTAAACCAAGAAGAATATTCCAGCAGAAGGCAGGAGAATCTAATGTTTTTTCATTAATTTTCTTTTTTTCAACTATATTCTTAATTTCATTTTCCGATAAATCGGTTTGCTGTGATAAAATTTGTTTTAGCTTTTCCCTTTGAGAAAATGATAGCTCTACATCCTGGGGCGTTAATGTTCTCCCGCGATACCCTTCTCTTAATTCAAAATTATTAACGCACCTCAGAGCTATATCTTTAAAGCCGAAAGTTTTAATAAAATTATATATTTTTCCAGCAAAAAAATAGTTTTCTTTACAAATCAAAATTTTTGCTGAAAGATAAGGGGCGCGACCTTCTTTGTTTTCTAAGTCGTCTGTTAGTTTTAAATATTCTTTTAGATTTTTATATAATACATCAAATTGATTATTTTTTTTCGATAATCCGGCGACCTTGTTATAAAGTTTCTTGTTGTGGGCGATTATACTCAAAGAAATCCATGTAATTTTTCTTAAAAGGCGCGGGTGTTGGAATTTATCTAATTTAACACCATTTGTATTAAAACCATAACGCAAAGGAAAATCGGATATTATATCATTGATTTTTCCGTTGCAAGCCAACAAAGCTTCCCCTCCGCCCACTAATACACAACCCTGCCCCTTCATATTGCTAAATTCTTTCAATAATTCTCTTAGGTTTATTTTATTAATTTCTATTCCGTCCTCAATATTAATACGATTTCTCTGCGCGCTAGAACAAAATCGGCACCTTCTGTTGCAAATAGGCGTTGGGTTGATTCCTATGGATCGCGGAGGAAGATAGTTATACAGTGTCCCAATATTATCCAAAATTAATTGGGGGTTATTCTTGGCAACCAACAGCAATTCTTTATTTGATCCTATTTTTAAGATTTTTTTCAAATAATTGATTCTCTCGTTAGCTGCATCAATCGATTTTGTTACTGAAAAATTTTTGTATTGCGTCAGGTCCGGAATATCAATTTTCATATATTTTTTACTTATCGATTTTCTATAATGTTAGCCTCTGCTACCATTCTCTCAGATACCTTTTGCTTGATTTTGATTCTAGAAATTCCCCGATTCTTCTTTTTGTTCCTGGTGAAATATCCTTAGGTAAGTCTCCCAAATTAAAAAATTTTGCTTCTTTGATTTCAATATTTTTTATAACTATTTTATTGTCGTTATTTCTTAAATCTTCTGTAGCAAATACAATTATGTGATCTTTTTTATTTTCTTTAGAATTAAAATAGATCCCTAAAATCATCGGTTTTTTCAGGATATCTATATCCAATTCTTCTTTAATCTCTCTTTTTAGCGCCTCCTCAATTGTCTCGCCTTTTTTTAATTGTCCGCCAGGCAAATACCATTGATCAATATATGAATGTTTAACCAGGGCAACCTTATTATTGCGTAAATACAACAATCTGACGCCAAAGGTACTAGGGCTAAAAACTTTCCAGTAAGCTTTTCTAAAAAAATTTGCCGGCTTCAGCAAGAGCGCTCCTAAAAATTGATTAAGTCCCGTATTAACTTTCATATTTTATTTATCATACTCTTATTTCAATTCAGATCAAAGATTTAAGTCTTTTAAATTTTCTGAAGGGATTGGTTAAATATATGATGAAAAAATCGCTAACAAAAAAATTACAAAAGTGTTTTTTGAAAAATGTTATAACCTTATAAAGGTTAAACTAAATAAAGAAAAACAGCCCACTGTATTTGAAAATTGGGAAAAATTAGAAACTCCTCTCTCTCCTTAAACTCGCTGTCCTCTCCGGGCCGGAAAACAAGGAGGTTCATTTTTTTTTGCGTATTCCGCTTCGGATCCCTCTCTGTTCCGCAGATAGGCGGATCCGAAATCCGCGGAATTGGTTAATCCCCGGGATTCCTCCTCGTTGTAAAGCGGGTATTTTCCGGTGCCGCCAAAAAAATCTAACACTGCTTTTCCACAAAAAATCGGGCGTAAGCCCGATTGCCATATCACGGTGCCCAGGGTGGGATTCGAACCCACACGAGGTTTCCCTCGCAACATTTTAAGTGTTGTTTGTCTACCATTCCAACACCTGGGCAAGGTTGCTTGAGGCCGGTATGGGAATTGCACCCATGTATAACAGTTTTGCAGACTGTTGCCTTACTGCTTGGCTAACCGGCCTTGCAAATTTATTCTATATCACAATTCTTATCTTTTTGGGAGTTTTTATCTTTTGCCTCAAACAAAAGCTGCTCTATCCTGGCCGCTTCAACAATTTTTTTCTCTTTAAAAAATTGTATCTTGGGCACGGGCCTCATTCTCAATTTTTTGTTTAAAAATTGCTGGATGTCATAGATATTTTTATTCAAAATATCAATAACTCCTTTTGTTTTCTCTTCCGGAAAAACCGAGATATAAACGTTGGCAACCTCCAAATTAGAAGGAACGTAAACCCTGGTAATTGTTGCCAAAGAGTCCAAAGGAAAATCTATCTCTTTCAATAGAATCTTGCCCAACTCCTGCTGAATTAACTTTTGAACCTTTTCAATTCTCCACATAAATAATATAAATTACAGTCCTCTCCTCATTTCTTCTTTATAAAGAACTAAAATATCTCCTTCTTGCACTCTCGTTTCTCCTTCGTATTGAATGGCGCATTCGCTTCCCTTTTTGGCGGTATCCACTGTTTTTTTGTTTATCTGCAGGCTCAACATCCTGCCAGTCCCTATTTTTTCCTCATCTCGCCAAACTTCCAAGCGGAATCCTTTTTTGAATTCTCCTTCAATCACTTTGCCGCCGATAATCTGACGAATTTTTTCGGTCATAAAAATAACCAAAACTTTCATCTTTCCTACATCCGTTCTAACCAATTCTGGCGACAAAGATTTTTCCATAAGCTCCCTAATCTTTTGAGAAAGCTCATAAATAACTTGAAATTCATTAATTTTGATTTTTTCTCTTTCCGCCATCGCTTTCGCAATTTTGCTTGTTTTTGTTCTAAAAGAGATAATCACTCCTTTAATATCTTTGGCCATCTTGATATCATTTTCATTGACATCTCCCACTTCCTCCTTGACTATTTTCAAGACAACCTTTTCTTGAGGCAATGTTTTCATAATCTCTTTAATCGCCTCCAAAGATCCCAAAAAATCCGCTTTTAGAATAATGTTCAAAGCCGTTCTGTCTCCAATTTCGGCTTCCGGCAAAGTTTTGGCTTTTTCTTCTTCGCCTTTTTTAATATTAGCTTGAGCTTCTTCCAGCGTTTGAAAAACCGTTGCTTCTTCTCCTACCCATGGCACTTGGTCAAGGCCGATAATAACAACGGGATCCCCGGGCAAAGCTTCTTTAACCTGCTCTCCCAAAAAATTTTCCATCATCTTTACTTTTCCGGCAGAGGAGCTTGTTCCAACAGCTTGGCCTAAAACAAGCTTGCCTTCTTGAACCAGCAGAGTAGCGGTCGCTCCCCTTTTTGAATCTTGATATGATTCTATAATCACTCCTTTTGCCGGCTTGGAAAGATCCGCTTCTATATTATTCATCTCCGCCATCAATAAAATCATTTCTAAAACATCTTCCACTCCTTTGCCGGTTTTAGCTGATATTTCCATTGCCGGAACCTCCCCTCCGTTAGACTCAACCACTATTCCTTCTTCCATTAATTGCGATTTGACTTTCTCCGGATTGGCATTAGGCTTATCAATCTTATTCAATGCGATAATAATCGGCAAGCCTGCCGATTTGGCGTGTTTGATAGCTTCTTTGGTTTGAGGTTTGACTCCTTCAGAGGCGTCAATGACCAATATGGCAAAATCAGCGGCTTTCGCCCCCCGAGATCTTATGGCTGAAAAAGATTCATGCCCCGGAGTATCTATGAATGTGATTTTCCGATTTTCTTGATCTTGCTCCTTTGCCGGCACTGTAATTTGATAAGCTCCTACATGCTGGGTAATCCCGCCTGATTCCCTACGCAAGGTGCCAAAATCTTTTACGGCCATAAGCAGAGAAGTTTTTCCATGATCAATATGCCCCATTACCACCACTACCGGAGGCCGAGTTATTATATTTTGTTTCCCTTCTGTCGTTTTTGTTTTAGCCATTTGATAAATCTGATTTATTGATTAAAGAATTTTTAGCTTTTTCAAGGGCCTGCCCCTCTTCTTCAGAAAGCTGATAAGAAGATTTTCCGTTGTTTATCGGCTTGGCAAAAATCCTGTTCCCGCTGCGTCCGCTTAAAGAAGTAACTATAAAGCCGTTATTCTCTCCGTCAAGCATAGCCAAGGAAAAACTTTGGTCTCCTCCCATTCCCTTATAGGGGTTGAAACGGATAAGGCCTAATTTTTGAAAAAAACCGGATTTTGATTTTTTAATCTCTTCAATCCTGCCGGAAAGTTCTTTTATTTTTTCTTCAAGAGACTCAAAAACAGCCAAGACTTCTTCTAAAGTTTCAGGAACTTTTTCGCTTTTTCGCTTTTTCGCAAAGTTAAACATCAAAAACAAGTTTAATATCTCTTGAAGGCATTGCCTTGCTTTCCTCTTATTATATTTTTCGGAAAGAAAAACGCCCTAAAAGAGGTTTTTCCCGTAAGAAAGCGGAAGGGGCGAGACTTGAACTCGCATGGGCTTTCGCCCGCCGCTTTTCGAGAGCGGTACCTTGCCAATTCGGTACACCCTTCCGCTTTTCTACGGGGCGAGCTCCCGTTTTGGCCATATCAGCACCCCTTCTTGCAAACAAGGCAGACCGACAAAAAAAGAAGAATACCCTGTTTTTGGCTTTTAAGTATGGTTTAAAATAACATTTTCCAGTCCAAAAAGCAACAAAATAACAGAGGCCCGGCCTCTGTTATTTATTGATTTACAGTATGGGAAAATCGTTATCGTAAACAATTCTGCTTGGAAGAACAAAAGGAGCCTTTTGGCCCAAAAAATGGACCACGAAATCAGCAAGCCGGCCTTTGGCGATCCTAAAGGCAAAAAATCGGCTTGTTTTTTTATGGTAGGCCTCAAAATTAGGAAAAGTTTCTAAAAGAATACAGGCGGCTTTCAGTCCCCAGATCAATCCTCCGCCGGACCAAGGTTTTACCATTCCAGCGGCATCTCCGCATAAAGTAATATTCTTTTCTTCCGGCAAAACCATCCCTTGAGGCACGATGGCTGACTTCAATCCGATAGGCTGGCCGAGCTGGTCCGCGATAAAATCAATATTTTTCTCGGCTAAAAATTTTCTAAATTCAGGCAAGGCTTTCTCTTTGTCGGCCAAGATACCCCATTCCACTTCCCTGCCACGGGCAATGCGCCAAATAAAACCTGAATTGACCGGCCAGGTTTCAGCCAAATTATAATCATCCTCCTGCCTCTCAAAAAGCTGCAAGCCTAGTCTGAATCTTGGCATCGGCAACTTTAACGCCTGACGAATATGGGACAACCCCCCGTCGCAGCCGATAATTTTATCAAAGCCCTGCGGAATCCCTTTGATCTCTTTCTCAAAAAAAACTTCCGCTCCGGCAGATTTCGCTTTTTCCAAAAGAATTGCCGTTAACCCGGCCCGCGACAACGCTAAATGAATCGGCCGAAAATCCAAGCGTACCGTCTTTTCGGGAAAGTTTATTAAACAGCCGATAATCTTATTTTCTATCGTGTTTTCCTCTATTGGAATAAAATCTCTTATCCTTTCGGAAACCAAGGTTGAGCAAGGCTTGTCTCCGAAATCTTTTTCCGATCTTTTTTCGTAAACAAAAACTTTATGCCCTTTAAGGCTTAATTGCCAAGCCAAATAAAGTCCGATGACTCCAGCTCCGACAATCGCTATTTTTAAAGAATTGGACATATTAACAAAATTAATTTTTAAAAAATCTCCGGTTTATAATTCCCGAATGGTATTTTTCCGGGCAGAAAGGCTTCATTCTTAAAATTTCCGTTTTCAGACCAAGTTTATCAAGCGCAGCTTGCAACCCGTCGGTATAAGTTTTTTGGTCATAGCCTAGACAAATAATGTCCGGTTTGATTTCTCTTATAATGGAATACGGATCTTCTCCCCTGCCTCCAAGTCTTGCCTCGCCGACAAAAGAAATATTTTTAACGTCCTTCAATCTTTCTTTTTCATTTTTTAACGGCCTGTGCTTTTTTATTTTTTCTACCGTAAAATCTCTAGAAACAACCGCGGACAAAAAATCCCCTTTTTCTCTCGCCTGCTTTAGAAAGTCTATATGCCCGGGGTGGAGAACATCAAAAGTGCCGAACACCAAAACTTTTCTCATTGCTTTAATATTAGCCAATAAGACCGCCAAGGACAATGAAAAAGAACAACAATAAAGTTTTGCTTCAAAACAACCAAGAAGTTCCAATAAAAAAACCGCCGTTGACGGAAAGTTTCTTTGTGGACCCGCGGGGAATCGAACCCCGATTAAATCCATGCCATGGATCCGTGATGCCTTTATACTACGGGCCCTTTATGTACTATTTTTGGTATCTCCAATAATTCTCCTAAAATTTTTGCTGAAAAAACATCAATACGGCACACTCCTTTATAGTCTAATTTTTTTGACGGTTTACCAATAGTGCGAGGATCAATTCTAGCCTTATAAAATCTCTCAAAAGGAATATCCGTAACTCTAGACCAATATTTCTCTAGCCTTTTGATATCTTGGTCTGCTCGGCATTGAAGCGTGCACCTAATCTTGCTTTCGTCAATTTTGTAGACAACACGCAATAAACAAAGGAATAAACTCACAGTCAAAGGATCCGAGTTGCCAAATGTTACTGATCCCCTTTTTCTATTTTTTGCTCCCTCTCCTAAATAGAGCATCGCAAGGGCAATCTTAGCAGTCTCAATGTCTTCAATCTTTTGAGATAAGTGGTAATTTCTTTTCCTTATTGATTCTAGTTCCTTAATCGCCTTCATCTTTTTTTCTTCAACGGCAAGCTTTCTGGCTTTAATTAAGTTAGAATCACTGATTTCTTTTATCCTTCTTTGGTAATTTACAGAAAGAGAAATACCTCGGCACCAGCCCGAAATAGTACTTTTAGGAATTTTTAAATTTAAAAATTTAAAAATTTCAGAATAAGTTTTTCCTTCTCTTCTAAGATTAACTACTTTTTCTTTTATCTCCCTCCTGCTCGTTGCTACTATCGTGCCATAGAATATTTCAATGTGCAATAATGTAGCCGAGGTTTCTATGTTCTCAACCGAAATTTACCTTACCATAATTTCTAAATTTTGGGTAGATTACGGATTAAACAAGAAGGAAGTAAAATTTTACCAATATAAATAATAAATCTCTTAAAAAGTTCTCATTGCTCCTTTGACGGCGAGCAGGCCGGTGGCGGAAGCTTTAACAATATCCCGGCTTAATCCCGCTCCGTCTCCGGCGGCAAAAAGATTTTTAATGTTTGTCTGCATGTTCTTATCAACGCCTATTTTCATCGCGTAGTATTTAATTTCAGGCGCGTATAAAAAAGTTGAATCAGTGGCAACTCCCGGAATCACTTCGTTAAGCTTGTCCAATCCTTCAATAATATCGGTAAGAATCCTATGAGGCAAAGCCATGGCGATATTGCCGGGAGTTACATCGGCGAGAGTCGGATGAAAAGTGCTTTTCTTCAGTCTCCATATATTGGATCTCCTTCCGCGGCGCAAATCCCCCAGTCTTTGGATTATAGGCTTACCTTGGCCGAGGATAGTCGCCAGTTTTGCGATTGACTCCGCATAAGTAGTGGTATTTTCCAAAGGTTCGGTCAGCCTTGTTTTCACCACAAAAGCGAAATTTGTATTCTCCGACTTTTTGTTTGTAAAAGAATGGCCGTTGACTCCTATAAAATTGCCGTAATTTTCTTTGACGACAAAACCTTCATGGTTCGTGCAAAAAGTGCGGATGAAGTCTTCATATTTGGATGTCCAAATATGAAATTTCGGATCTCTGTTGACTTCTATTACCGACTTCATAATAATCGCGGGAACCTCAACTCTGACTCCTATGTCTATCGGCGCATGAACGGCGGAAATGTTGTGCTTCTTGACCATTTCTTCCACCCAGCCGACCCCTACGCGGCCCGGAGCGAAAATAGTCTTTTCTGAACGGAGAATATCTCCATTCTCTAAAACTACGCCCTTGCATTTTTTCTCTTTTACAGCCAAATCCTTTACTGTCGTGTTGGTGCGGATTTCTATTCCTTTTTCACGCAAATAATCCGCGAATTTTTGTATAAGCCTGGGAGTGTTTTCGCTTCCCAGGTGGCGCTGGCGGATACGGACAAATTTGATTCCCGCCGACATAGCTTTTAAGGACAGTTTCTCTATCTTCCCTTCATCTGTTCCGTGTATTTCTTTCGGAGCTCCGAAGCGCAAGAAAGCCTGCTCTATATAATCAACTATTCTGCATGAAGTTTCATCGTTGCCGGTAAAATCGGAAAGATCTCCCCCTACCACGTCATGGCGCAAATTAAGTATTCCGTCTGAAAAGATGCCGGAACCTCCCACTCCGCACATAATGTTGCAAGGGCTGCAGTTTAAGCAATTGCTCCCGTTTCCGCTAACCGGACATTTTCTTTCCATCGCCTCCGAGCCTTTATCAATTATTATAATTTTTAAAGATTTTTGCAGGCGCGCCAATTCATAAGCGGCAAACAACCCGGCCGGACCGGCGCCGATAATAATAAAATCATATTTTTTTTCGCTGTCCATTTTCTCTCAATTTCTTAATTTTTTATTAAAAAAAATTGGCCTATAAAGCCAATCGGGGAAACAAAAATCATTATAAAAATTATTTTTTCTAAAAAATTTCTTTTTTCTTTCATTATCTTGCAAAAATTACGTTGTGTCCCTGACAGGAATCGGACCTGTATCTAGAGCTTAGGAGGCCCTCGTTCTATCCATTGAACTACAGGGACAACGCCAGGGACGATCTTTAACCGCAGGTATATTAACAATTTTTACAGTTGTTGGCAAGAGAATTAAATGCTAAAATACTTCTTGAATTAGCTTGAATAACCATTAAAAGCCTTGATCAGCAATTTAATTTATATGTCAAAAACTCTTGTCAGCAAGCTGGCTAAAAAGATTTGCCCGGCGGTTATTACCATTGTCGTTTCCAAAGACCTTCCAAAAATAGAAGGCTTCTATTATTTACCTTACGGCGGAGAGAATATAATGATGCCCAAAATAGAACAAGAAGGATTTAAAGAGCGCACCAAAATCGGAGGAGGATCCGGCTTTATTGTTTCCGCCAACGGATACATATTAACAAGCAACCATGTCGTCTCGGACAAGGAGGCCGATTATACGGTTCTTTTGGACCCTGAAAGTTCTTGTCCGGCGGAAGTTTTGGCTCGCGATCCGATTAACGATATTGCCATTCTAAAAATAGATTACGGCAAGCTCCCATACTTGGATATGGGAGACTCCAATAAGGTAGAGGTCGGAGAAACGGTAATTGCGGCCGGAAACGCCTTGGGAGAATTTCACGATACTATTTCCCTGGGGATAGTATCCGGATTGAGCCGTTTTTTAACCGCTTTCGGAGGAGGAATGGATCCTCAAATAGAAAATTTAAGAGGCCTAATCCAAACCGATGCCGCTATAAATCCGGGCAATTCAGGCGGACCGCTGGTTGATATGAAAGGCAAGGTTATCGGCATTAATACCGCTGTTGTGGCCGGAGCCCAAAATCTTGGATTTGCCATTCCCGTTAATTACGCCAAAAAAGATTTGGAAGAGGTCAAAAAGTTCGGCAAAATCAAAAGGCCGTACTTGGGGATAAAATACATTTTGCTTAATAAAGAAATTGCCCAAAAGAACAAGCTTCCGGTTGATTACGGCGCTTTAATCGCCCGAGAAGCTTTGGGCGTGGGGCCGGTGATGGAGGACTCCGCCGCCGACAGATGCGGACTGAAAGAATATGACATTATCCTTGAATGCGAGAATGAAAAAGTTTCCGATAAAAATTCTTTAACAACTCTCCTGCAAAAACACAAAATCGGAGAAACCGTCAGACTTAAAGTCCTGCGAAACGAAAAAGAAATAGAGCTTAACGCCACATTGGACGAAGGAAGATAGATAATATATTTTTCAGCAAAAAACCGCTTGATTTTTTCAAGCGGTTTTTTATTGAAAGAATCAGCGAACCGGTTTCCATCCTCCGGGGACGCCTTTTTTGCTAAAAACAATCTGCCACAATTGAGCGCCGCGCGCGCGGAACATTCCGGCGCAAGACAATAAATAATATTCCCACATCCTAAAAAATTTTCGGCCGTACTTTTTCTCCAATTTCGGCCAGTTCCTTTTAAAGTTTTTATGCCAAGCCATTAAAGTTTTGTCGTAATCGGCTCCAAGATTCTGCCAATCTTCCATCACGAATATTTTTTCCGCTGCCTCCCCTATTTGCTTGATTGAAGGCAAATGGCTGTTTGGAAAAATATATTTTGCCACCCATGGATCGGTTACTGTCGTAGTTTCATCGCTGCCGATGGTATGGAGTAAAAAAAGCCCGTCATCCTTTAAGCAATTATCAACCGTCCGCATATAGTTTTTATAATTCTTGCTTCCGACATGTTCTATCATCCCGATAGAAACAATTCTATCAAACTGCCTGTGCGTTTTTCTATAATCCTGCAGCTTAATTTCAACCGGCAGCCCCTTGCATAATTTTTTGGCAAGCTCCGTTTGCTCTTTTGAAACAGTAACTCCAACCGACTTCACGCCGTAACGCTTGGAAGCGTATTTCATAAAAGTCCCCCATCCGCAGCCAATATCCAAAACTTCCATTCCCTTTTTTAATCCAAGCTTTTTGCAGATTAGTTCAAATTTAGCTTCTTGGGCTTCATTTAAATTTTTTGCCGGCTTAATCGGAGAACTCCAATAACCGCAAGAATAAGCCATCGTTTTACCAAGCATCAGCTGGAACAAATCGTTTCCGATGTCGTAATGCTTCTTTCCTATCTCAAAGGCTTTCTTTCCTGCCTGTTGGTTCAGAACAAAAGAAGTTATAATCTGCAAAATCAAAGGCCACTTGAAATTAAACTTTTTGTCCAGCTTGTGGCAGATTACGCGATAAAAAAATTCATCAAGCCTCTTGCAGTCCCACCAGCCGTCCATATAAGCTTCTCCCAAGCCTAAGCTTCCTTGGGCGAAAACACGATCAAAAGTTTCTTCCTTATGCACGCAAATATCCCAAGCTTCCCTGCCGTTAATATTTATTCCCGCAGGAAGAATCATTTCCTGCGCCAATATTTTGGCATTTTTAGCCATAGGCCCCTCCGTAATTATTCAACGCCAAACTTTTTTGTTTTCCAGCTTAAAAAAGTTAGGCGGCCAAACAAATTACGGCATTAAAAGATTTAAAAAAGAGGCTTTCGGTTAAGCTATGAAACCTTAAGAGGCTTTTATTTGACAAGCTGAAGGCAATTTTCTTTGGCTGCTTCCTCCTCAATTTTGTCGCAGACGGATGGATCTTGATTGCTGACAGCAATACCCGTATAACAGTCGTCTCTGCCAATTTGGCTTTCTACCGTGTCGCAAACTGATGAATCCTGTTTTACTTTAGCCATATTTAAATAGCAATCGTCTTTTTCGCGCCGGCCGGAGATTTTATCGCAAATAGAAATATCTTCCGCGGCCAATGCGACTCCTGAATAGCATCTGTCTTTTTCTTCTTGCCCAAGCGATTGCACTGCCTCTTCTTCGCAGATAGAAATATCTTTTTTCGCTTGGGCGAATTCACAATAGCAATAATACTTTCCGTTTAAGTCCCTAGCCTTATCGCAAACGCTCAAATCATCTCTGCTTTGAGCAAGGCTGGCATAGCATACATTTCTAGAAAGCTCATCCGGATTATCGGCGCAGCTTTTTGCGTAATCAACTTGTCCAAAAAAACTCGGAAGCGAGAGGGACTCCATTTGTTTTTCCAAATATTGACGGTTTAAAATAATCCCCGCCCCCGCTAAAATAGCCACAACGACAACAACGGCAATATATTTGATATTGGATTTTTCTTGAGTGATAAAAGACATAATTAAAAATTAATGGTTATTCTTAAATTATACCAAAAATCTTTTCTATTAAAAACAATAAAAAGCATTGCGGCAAAATTATCGTACGAAAAACTTTCTGCCGAAAAGTTTTTTTGCTAAAATAAATATATGTTTAGAATCGCAAGCATAGCTTTTATTATTTTTCTCAAGTTCGCAATTCCCGTTGCGATTGTTTTCTCCCCTTTTATCGCCGGATGGGCTAATTTTGTGCTTGATACGATAGACGGAGATATGTTAATCCCTCTTGGTCTTGCAGATTCAACATACCAGCCCATAGATAAAATTGCGGACTGGGCGACATATATCGGAATGGTTTTCGCGGCTTGGAGGCTTAAATGGGGAATACGAAAATGGATTTACGGATTATTCGCGTTCAGAAGCATCGGACAGCTGGCTTTTCTTTTAACCGGCGACGAACGGCTGCTCTTTTTCTTTCCCAATTTTCTTGAACCGCTCTTTTTGGTTTATGCCACTATTTTTTTCTTTAAAAAAGCAAGCGAATTTTTAACCTTTGAATTCTATTTAAAACACAAATGGGCCATTTGGATCTTTGTCGTTCTTTATAAAATGCAGGATGAATACTTAACCCATATCGCCAATATAGACAGATCGGATGCTATTAAAGGATTGATAAATAAGCTTTTTTGACATTGGGGTTTTTACGGCAGATAATCAAAAAAGTCGCCGGAATTGCCGGCGATTTTTTAATACAAAAAATTTAAAGAAAAATAAAATCTTTGATCTGTTGAGCTTAACGGACATAATCATAACAATTTTGCCGCACTGATTCGTCCGACAAAGAATCGCAAGCAGACATTTGTTCTTTGCTCATATTCACCATCTGCAGACAAATATTTTTTGCCCCTTGTATTTTATCGCAAATTGATTCATCCAAAGAAAAAAGAGCTACTCCGAGATGACATCTGCTCTCGGCGTCTTGGTCTTGCATTTTTTCGCAAACAGACAAATCAGCCTTTGAAGCGGCTACGGCGATATAACATTCAACTTGAGAAGCAGCAGACTCCAATTCATCGCAGGCTGACAAATCGTTTTGCGATGCAACCGCCCTTAATAAGCAGGACTCTTTAGCATATTGATTTTCTATTTTTTCGCAAATAGAAGGATCTTTGCTGGCTTTTGCAACCGCGTCATAACAAACCTCCTTGGATGCCTGATCTTCCTGCAGACAAAAGGAGATGTCTTTTTTCTCTTCAGCAACCCGTAGATAACAGCTGTCTGAATAATAAGTCTCTCCGCACAGAGAAACATCTTCTTTAGCCGCGGCAACAAGCATATAACAATTATTTTTTGCGCTGTAATCCTCTATTCTATCGCAAGCGAAAAAATCTTTTTGAGCTTCGGCGAACTCCGAATAGCAATTATTTTTTACTCCTTGCTTCTTAACCTTATCGCAAACAGAAGAATCTTTTCGGGCTAATGCAGCGTCCGCGCAGCAAAATCCTTGCATTGTATCATTTGTCATTCTCTCACACTTCATCAAAGAAGAAGCAGTCTTATAATCATCCTTCTTCAATAAAAGCCTTTCCTGATTTTCAATAAAAAACTCCTCCCATTCTTTCTCATAATTCTGCCATAAAAAAAATATCCCTGCTGCAGCCAAAACGGTTATGGATATGACAATAGCTAAATACTTAACATTAGTTTTTTCTTGGGTGATAAAAGGCATATTTATAATAATTAAAGTTATCGCTTTTATTTTACCAAAAACCTTTATTTTTAAAATAGATCCTTCCAACTAAAAGTCTTAACCTTTATTCTGTCTTTTAAGCTTTTCAATTTCTCCTTCCAAGCTTTTTATTTGCTTTTTTAGCTCCGCCATTCTTAACTCTCTGCCAATGGTTAAATCATAAAATCTTTGCAGTTCTTCAATCCTTTCCTGCAAATCTACCGCGGCTTTTTCAGCAGACATCTTTGAATTGTAAACCTCTTTAGCCGCGCTGTTCAAACTCACAGACACATCTAATATCTCCGAATCCACGCTTCCGGTAGAAAAAAATGTTCTTCTCCCCTTGGAAAGATTTTTAGAAAAATCTTTAATTTCTAAAAAAGACCTGTATACCGAAGAAAAAATTAGATTGCTTAATATTGCCGCCATTACCAGCCCGACAAAAGGAAAAATTAAAATTTCAACTTTTAATGATTCTAAGTCAACTATAAAGCTTAAAACAGCCACAACAACAATCAAGGGAACCAATAAAGAGAAAAAAAGCTTTGTTCTTATGCTGTTAAAAGGAGATTTTTTCTCTTCTATTTTTTCCCCTTTTTTTATTAATTCTTCCCTGCACTCCTTTAATGCCGAAAAAATAAACCTTTCCGCAAAAAACCCCGCAAACATTACAAGTATTAGAACGGCTATCGCTCCGCTTGCTAGAATTATAAAAAAATTAACCATACCCCCTGCTATTGCTTCTATCAAAAGGACTGAAAGCACTATAAGAGATCCAAATTCAGTAGCTCTTATCCAATCTTTCGGCCTTGAAGAGAGAGAAGAAAATATTTCTTTTAAGGTTCCAACGGAAAGACCGGGAACAAGCCGGCCGTTTTTAATATTATCATTTAAAACTCTAAGCTCTTTTCTGCTTTCTTTGACGCCTAAGGGCCTTAAAAGCCCGTATTCAATTCCTACAATAAAAGCCCAAAAGGCAACGCACATAAAATAAATAAGCCCCTGGTTCCTGTCTCTTCAAAGTTAGCATGGCTAAGGATAAGAAAAAAACCGAACATTACGCATAAAAACGCCCATCCCAATATGGAAATCAATACATTCAAGGTATAAGGAAGCCGTAAAAAAAATGAAAAATAATTTTTGGTTTTAAAAAAATCCGGAGCTCCTTCAAAATATATTTGGAATCTTTTAATTTTCATTAACTTTGCAAAAACTTTCAGGAAATATTCATTCATAAAGGGCGCTAAATCGGATAATTTTTTAAAAAACTCCTGCCTTTTTTTAATTTTTAATATTTTTTTAAGAAAAGGCATCTTATACTCTGGATCCAAAATTTTCATTCCCACTTCCCTGCCGCTTATCAAAGCGGGAGCAATCCCTTCGCCTGTTGTCCTGGATGTAAGGCCTGCCGCTTCTCCGGCTAAAAAAACATTACCAAAAACGCATCCTTGATAAGAAAAATTTAAAACAGCCGCTTCGGGCTTGCAACCGGAAAAATTATATTTCTTTTCCTTTAAAAAATTTTCTAAAAATTTTTTTGCTTCTCCTATTTCAATGTCTTTTGCTTCAAAAAAAATCCCGATATTTGTATGGCTTTTATGGGGAAAGATCCACAAATATCCTGTTTTTAAAATCTTCGGATAAAAATGCCACTCAAAATTATTGACAATGCATGGGATTTTATACCTCAACCCAATAGAAAGTTTTGTTTTTAATTTAAGAAATTTTCTTACGGCGGAAAGAGATCCGTCTGCCCCGACTAAATACTTGTAGCCGAAATCTCCTTTATCAGTAATAACTTTGCCTTGCTTGATTTCTTTCACTGCCGCGGCTTTTAAAATAAAAACATTTTTAAGGCTTGATATTCTTGAGAACAGATAAGAGCCCAATTCCAGCCTGTCTACCGTTTTTAAGGGAAATTTTAATTCTATTTCTTCTTTTTTCCCTGAAATAAAAATTGACTGGCGTTTAAATGTTCGGGTAATTTCTTTTGGAATATTAAAATCAGAGCTAAGGCAGGTTAATCCCCCTGCGCATACTTTTAAGCCGATATCCTTGTTTTTTTCAATTAATAGAACCGAAAGGCTTGAATCTTCAAACTGCCTGGCGCACTCCAGTCCTGCGGGGCCTGCTCCCACTATAATTACATCAAAATTTTTCGTCATAAAAATATATTAAAAAAATGAAACAAGATTGAAGCCTTGTTTTGAATAATCGGAAGAACAAAAGATTATCTCCGATTTTTAGAGCACAAGATTAAATTTTATTATAAAATTTTCTATATGCTTTTAAGCATTTTAACACAAAAATTATAAACAAAAAACGGCCGTTTGTCCGCATTAAAATAACATATATTTTCTTAGTTAGGCGAAATAGCAAGTAATATTAAAGCCCATCCAAATTAGTTAATATCTGCTAGCCGTCTGCCAATGTTTTTGCCCGCCACGGAAAGCAGCTCCTCCTCCAGGGAAAGGGACGGCTTATGGAATGATAGGGTGGCGTAGTGGACGATGTTAGAACTGGGATTGCGAAGAGTGGAGAGGTTTATTTACCAACATTTCTCTTCCTCTGCCGTGATTCACGATAAATATCGTCAAAAAGCTCGTAATAATCGGCATAAATATATTTCTGATTATATCCTTCGGCTCCAAACGGCTCAAGAATACCTATTTTTTTCAAGCGCTCAATAACATTATAAGATCCTTGAGGCGTAAAGCCAGTCCATTTTATAATTTCCGCCACGCCAACAATCGGCTGTCCGAACAGCTTACGGATTATATCAACGGCAACGGATGCTGATCTCACTCCCAGCTTCTGCGCCTTGGCAAAATCCCGGTCTCGAAGATCAGTTATTTTAGTACAAGTATCAATTGATGAATTAGCAATTTCGGTAACCCCATCAAGAAAAAATCCAAGCCACTCTTCAATCTTAGCATTCTCGTCATGATATTCATTAAGGCGCTGATAATATACTTTTTGATATTTCTTAAAATAGCTTGAAAGATACAATACTGGTATCTCCAACAATTTTTTATAGTGGATATATAAAGTAACTAACATCCGGCCTGTGCGTCCGTTGCCGTCAGTAAAAGGATGGATAGTTTCAAACTGCGCATGGATAAAACCAGCCTTTATAAGATCAGGATAATCGTCGGCAACATGCATAAATTTCTCTAAATCATTAAGCGCATCATTCATATCCGAAACTGCCGGCGGGATAAATGTTGCATCTGCGAGTGTTTTCCCGCCAATCCAATTTTGGCCACGACGAAATTCGCCCGGGTGAGCAAATTGCGTTGCTCTTGCACCAACCATTAATCTCTCATGCAACTCTTTTATCAATCTCAAAGAAAGCGGAAGATGATCTGTCCTCTTAACGGCATAATTTATCGCTTCGATATAGTGAGTGATATCATCAACATCGGATTTTGAACGAGATTTCTCTTCCGTCACCGGAGCCGCTACTGCGTCTTGGAATGTAGCTTGGGTCCCTTCGATCTGGCTGGAATAAGCTGCATCCTTCTTTATAAACATTAATAAAAAGAAGTCTTTATCTGGCAACCGGCGGGTTATACCGTCTAATTTTCCGACAAGACGAATCGCTTCTTCGTGTCTCTTGTGCAGCCCGGAAGTAATACAAAAACCATCCTTTGGCGGAAAGGGATATAAAGTGAAAGCTTTAAAGCCTTCTTTTTGGTTCACGAATCTACCAATTTGTACTTTGTTGACTTCTTTCATATTAATATCAACATACTAGCATACTTTGTTGATATTGGCAACCGAGATATCAACAACAAATTATTGCCTCCATCCTACCAAAAAGCCGTCCCCTCCTTCAAGGAAAGGGACGGATTGCGGAAATGATGGGTGGCTAGTGGACGATGTTAGAACTACTTTGCAGGAGCAAAAAGGCTATGCCCGTCTTCCTATTCCTAAGCTAAAGCCCCTCTGAACAAAGAGTCTATGTCTATCTCTTTTGGATCAAAATCTGGTTTTTGTTTAGGGGCTGCCCTGTTTGCAGCTACCGCTCTTAGCATATTGGTAACTTCTTCGTTAGCATTCACGAAAGATATTTCTTTCTTCGTATGCAGCCTTTCTTTCATTTGCAGCAAAGCATGAGCAGCGGAACGAGAGATAAACTTTACATTAGAAAAATCTAAATCAACCGATTTTTTATCGGTTTTTTTTACGGCTGTTTCTAGTATGTCAATTACATCGCGAGAGCTCACAATCGGAGCTAATAGGCTAGAAACTATTAATTTTTTACGCAATGTTACTTTTGTCATATTGCTTCTCTATTGTACCACGGGAGGTTATACCAGAGTGTGGATAACTATTACTCTAAAAATTGAGAAATATCAAGTGATCCTGACGGTTTCGGGATCCTATATGCAATAATAACCCCTTGCCAATATAGGTTCGGAAGAGAAAAGACCCTTTCTTTCTTCTTCTCTACTGCCAAGCCAGCAGACCCGGATATTAAGATAAAACCGCCTCCTTTTAAGACTTCGCATATGATCCTCTTAGAAGTCCGAACTCCATATCCCCTTTCCTTATCTGGCTTTGCTGAATTACCCTTCATAACTTCAGAGATAGCCTCCATATCTGATAGCTTCAACCCTTTCTCCTCTTGATATGTCTTAGCAAACCCCCTACCGCAATCGACGATACAAATGTCTAAATAATTTTTACTAGGATAAAATTGACCAAAGATAAAACCGACATCTTCCTTGCTATGCTCAAATATATTTGTTACTAATTCCGCTATAGGATAACAAACCGCATTTTGTGCACCTGGCACACTGCCAAGGACATCGTATATTTTGTCTACAAATAATGATTCTAACTTCTCTCTCGATGCTCCTGCCTCTTTTTTTAGAGCGCTTACCGGCACAAAACTCTTATATTTTTGAATTCTTTGTTGGAACGAAGAAATAGAGCTTACTCCCTCGGGGAATTTTATACTCTCTAAATAAGATTTTATTGGGGAAGAGCCTATTTCGTATTTACTATTAGTACTATTTATAAATGCGCTTACCGGCAACAATAATAAAGGACAAGCCCAATGGAGAGAAGAAAAATCAAAAACCAACTCTTCTTTAGGCTTAATGTCTGAAAAGGTTTTATACAGTGATTCCAACTGTGCTACTAAAGAATCATTTTTGGGTTCCGGTATGAGAATCTTCTTCATGTTTTCATCCTACCAAAAAGCCGTCCCCTCCTCCAGGGAAGGGACGGCTTGTGGAAACGGTGGGTGGCCAAGGAGATTCGAACTCCCGCTAAAAACTCCACAGGTTTTTGTGCTAACCGCTACACTATGGCCACCATAAAAAAATTCAAAAATCAAATATCAAAATGTAAAAATTTTGGTATCCCGCCGCTGGCGGGATAATATATATCGCGAAGCGATACCTTAATTTTACACTTTGATTTTTACATTTTAAATTTTCATGGTTGTGCCCCCAGCAGGAGTCGAACCTACATCTAGAACTTAGAAGGTTCCTATTCTATCCGTTGAACTATGGGGGCGTATTTTAACAGAAAAGTAAAACCTTTACTCTGTCCAGTTAAGCTACAGGGACGCTAAATTTTTTCTTTCTCCAAAAATCCTAACTTCCATCCCTTAATCCTCCTGAATAAATTTTTGTCATACAATCTAATGGCGCAAGTTCCATTATAGAGAGAGTTTCTTCTTTACTTTAATGATGTCGATTTAATTTGTGTTTTGTGAAATTGATTCAAGGGACTAAATCAATGTTCTAAAATTTACTTCTCAAGCGTATCAAAAAAAGGCTAAAAAATCAATAAAAATAAGGTTTTTGTTTTGACCGAAAGGGCTAAAAATGATATAAATTAGCTTGCGCCTCGGTGCAAATTTTATTTTAAATCAAGTTAAATAAATTTTTAACGGGGTGTAGTGTAACGGTAGCACGAGTCCTTTGGGAGGATTTAGTTCGGGTTCAAATCCCGCCACCCCGACATTGGCACGCCGTAGCTTTAGCGAAGGAGGCCATTGGCACGCCGTAGCTTTAGCGAAGGAGGCCATTGGCACGCCGGACAGTCGGCTAAAGAACAGTTTTTTGATTTGATTTTTCGGATTTTGAATGATATATATTAACTCGTAGCAAAATTTTAAAGCATGCACGAATATATATTGGAACATACGAATTGCCGCGCAATTCTGCGTCCCTTCAAAATTTAAAATTTCAGATATTTTTGCGGGACTTACAAAATTTTTTTGAAAAATTTTTACGCCCCATCAACGTTTAAATTTTTTCCAAAAAAATTTATTATGTTGCGAGGGTAGCACAGTGGTAGTGCAGTAGCCTTCCAAGCTATCTACGCGGGTTCGACTCCCGTCCCTCGCTCCAAAGACAAACTAAAAACCGCCTATTGGCGGTTTTTAGCTGTGCCTAGATAAAAATTTATCTGACAGCGTCTTTCAGTCCTTTTCCGGCCTTAAATTTAGGAACGCTCATAGCCGGAATTTTCAAGGTTTCTCCGGTTTTCGGATTGCGGCCGGTGCGGGCGCTTCTTTTAGAAACTTTAAAAGTTCCAAAACCGGTTAAAGTTACTTGATCTCCCTTAGACAAGGCTTTGGTAATTTGATCTAAAATAATGTCAATTGACTCGTTGGCTTGAGTTTTAGGAATAGCCAATTTTTTAACTAATGCTTCTATTAAGTCTGTTTTTGTCATAGGTGTATTTTTTTAAGATTTGTTTTATTTTAACGGCTTAAATGCGTACGTCGACCTTTTTTGGATTATTCTCAAATTATTTTGCGTATTCGGTAATTCTTAGCTCTCTGATTACATTGACTCTAATCTCTCCGGGATATTTTAATTCTTCTTGTATCTTTTTGGCGATGTCTTTTGCCAATTTGTGGGCAGCCAAATCGTCTATTTCTTCCGGTTTGACAAAGACTCTAATCTCTCTCCCCGCCTGTATGGCAAAAGCGTTTTTTATGCCCGGAAAAGAAGTTGCGACTCCTTCCAATTCCTCCAGCCTTTTCAAGTAATTTTCCAGCGTATCTTTTCTAGCCCCGGGACGGGCTCCTGAAATTTGGTCAGCCACTTGAACAATAATAGCTTCTATTGATTCGTAAGGATATTCTTCATGATGGGATTTCATCGCCGTCGCTATCTCTTTGTCTATCTTGAATTTCTCAAGAATCTTGACTCCAATATCAGTATGAGACCCTTCCACTTGCCAGTCAAGGGCTTTTCCGATGTCATGCAATAGTCCAGCCTTCTTACAAACCGCTATATTCGCGTCTAACTCGGCTGCCAAAGAAGCTGCCAAACGGGAGACTTCCATTGAATGCAACAATACGTTCTGTCCGTAGCTGGTGCGGTAATGAAGCCTGCCGAGAAGCTGAATCAGCTTATCGGGAAGGTCTAAAACATCCGTATCGTATACCGCAGCCTCTCCGGCCTCTTTGACTTTTTTAGCTACTTCGCCCTGCGCCTTTTCTATCTCCGTTTCAATGCGAGCCGGCTGAATTCGTCCGTCTTTTATCAGCCTTTCCAAAGCTATCCTAGCTATCTCTCTCCTCACCGGATTAAAGCAAGAGATAATAACCGTTTCCGGAGTTTCATCAACGATCAGCTCCACTCCGGTCATTTTTTCCAAAACTCTTATATTCCTTCCCTCTTTGCCGATTATCCTTCCTTTAATTTCATCCGAGGGCAAAGTTACGGTGCTGGTGGTAAGCTCCTGCGATTGAGGCAAGGCGAATCCTTGTATGGCTTGGGCTAAAATTTCTTTCGCCCTTCTGTCGTATTGTTCCTGCCCTTTTGATTCAAGCTTCCTTATCCTGGCCACAACATCCGCTTGGTATTCATTTTCTATTTTTTCCAAAAGCTCGTTTTTGGCTTCTTCCTTGGAAAGACTGGCGACTTTTTCCAAATTTTTAATAGCTTCTTGTTTCAAATTCTCCACATTTTCTTTTATTTCTTTGACCTTCTCTATCTTTTGCGTCATCTCTTTTTCCTTTCTTTCAAAAGATTGGTTTTTGTTTTCCAAAATTTCTTCTCTTTTTAAAAGAAGGTTTTCTGTTCTGATAATGGACTGCTGGCGGGAGTCCAAATCAGCAAGCACTTTTTTTTCGGTTTTTTCAGCCTTTTCAACGGCTTTAGCAAGAATATCGGCTGCCTCTTTTTTAGTTTGGTTAAGCTTCTCTTGAAGCCTAGCCTCTATAGATCCGGCTCTTCTTCGGGCAATTGATTGGCGAACATAATACCCTAGAACAGAGCCTAGAGCCAACGCGCCAAAAATTCCTAAAGTAACTAGGAATGGTAAATTCATATCGCAGGTTGAATGATTGGTATGGCATATAATAGTCTCTTTACAATTTGGATTTGAGCATACTTCTTTAGCGCTAACCTTCGGTGCGAAATTTTTAGAAATTATTCCAAGAAATCACTGCCGCTAAATCTTAACGGGAACCACATAATTCTAAATGATATTTCTTAAAAAATGGAAGAGTCAAAAACAGGAAGAAAAACAGCTCAAGTCCTAAATACCAAAGATCCAAAGTTTGTTTTTATTAATATATGCCGAAATTATAACAAAAAATCAATGCTTAAGCAAGGCAAAAAAGGGCTGAATGGCTTAAAAAGGCGATGTTTCCTGCCACTTTGGAAGAGGCTGAACAACATCAAAAGATTCTTCTCCTGCGCAGCTGGAACCGGTAACATTGAGCTTAACAGTTTGATTTTCGCCAACTGCGTTTAATTTGACCAACGGATTGGCAGAAGCGGCAGTGCTGCTTACAAATTCAAAGTCCTCCCCTTCTGTCCCAGGGAAATACCAAGCGTATTGGGTTCCTGCAACATTTTGGCAATCTTGTTTTTGGTTGGAAGAGTCATAACAAACGCTGCATTTCCAATATCCAGATACGTCTCCTACTTCGGGGAAAGATTCTTCCGGACCGGTCCAGCAGATCGGATAACATGGGTCTTCGGGATCGGAAATATCAGCTGTCGTGCAAAATCTAACTGTTTCTCCTCCGGTTATAGTTTTTTTATCCCAGCTGAAATCAGCTATGGGGTAGTGCTTTACGGGAGTGGAAAAATCAGGACCTTGCGTCCAGCCCGAACAGCGGCCTCCTTTATCGCACGCCTTAACCCACCAATGATAAACGGTCCCATAAGCCACTTCAGCCAATTCGGGAAAAGCTGACGGCAAAATTCTTACTTTTACTTGTTGGGACATTAAAGAATTTGGAGCAATATTTTGGCTTGAATAGCTCATATCCGCTTGAGGATTGGGATCTTCCGGATCGGCGCTAGCGCTCACTCTGACTTGATAACTGTCAAGATTCGCATCAGTTGCCGCGCTGTTTTTATACTGCCAGTTTAAAGGCACATTGGCATTGTTTCCGCTAAGAACATTTTCTCCCGAAAGATAACAATCGCAATAATTAAGAGAGTTTTCATCCGGCGCCGTTAAAGAATCAATTGACGGGCCGCTATCTGAATCAGCGCAGATTCCGCCATTGCAAAAACCGTTATAGCATTCATCCGGCGAGGTGCAGGAACAGCCATCGTCTTTTTTGATAGTAAACTTTTGAGGTTCGGATTTGGTATTAAAATTCCAAGTTCCAGCAGTCCATCCGGACCAGTCTATCCCGTCATAAACATTAATTCTCCAATAATATTTCGTGCCGTAATCCAATCCTGAAACCGAATAAGAAATATCCGATCCGCTAGCCCACGGACCGCCGGCGGAATAATTCGCTTCATTTATTTCAGGGGAAGAAAAATCAGAGTTATTATCAGCTTGAAGGCTGAATCTGATACACGGATCAAGGTCGGCATCGCTGTAATTAAAACTTAAATCCAAATCAGTTTCTTGCCCTACGGCGCCGTTGGAAGGAGAAACCAAAACAGCGGCATTTGGAATTTGATTCGGAGTGTTGAAATTCCAAGCGCCGTCCGACCAGTTTGACCAGTCCGTGCCGTCATAAACCCTGGCCTTCCAATAATAAGAAGAATGCCCCTCTAAATTAGAAGCAAGCGTGTATGAAATTGTTGAGCCGCTGGGCCAAGATCCGGCGTAATCGTTTATTTCAATCAAAGGCGCGCCATTTTGTTCATCGCTGACCTCCAAAGAAAACTTGGTGCAATTTTCTCCGTTGGGATCGGAGTAATCAAAATTCAAAGACGGCTTCAAACTTCCTGTTGTCGCGCCGCCCGAAGGATCGGGATTGGACGGCGTGGACGGCGGCAGATTCAATGTTGTAAAATTCCATGTTCCGTCGGACCAATCCGAATAACTGGTGCCGTCGTAAACCCTGGCCTTCCAATAATATTTAGTATTGTAAGAAAGAGGAGTTGCAGCTTCGTAGCTTATAGTTGAACCGCTGGGCCAAGATCCGGCGTAATCGGTCAAATTGATTTCAGGAGAAGAAAAATCAGCATTATTGTCGGCCATCAAATCAAATTGAGTGCAGCTTTCCTCGTTGGAATCAGTATAGCCGAATTGGAAATTGGGAAGCAAAGGAACCCCCAAAGAGCCGTTTGACGGAGAAACTAAAGTCGGAGAATTCGGAGGAAAAGGATTGGAAGCGCTGTAAGTAAGTTTGATATTCATTACATGGGAAAAAGAACTTTTTGCACCCGCAGTATAACAATCTTGTCCCGGTCCGCAGCCAGAACAGTTGTCGCAATATCCGGCGTAGGTCCGGCCGCTGCCGGTATCGCGGACATAGTTGCCTCCTCCGCTAGTCCATGCGTCTCCATTTCTGTAAGCCTCCACCAGCAAATTGCTGGTTCCGTCCCAAGTGAAAGGAGTGTCCAAGGTGTGGCATTTCCATTCTCCGGCAACCGGTTTTACATAGCTGGTCGGGCCGTAAACGACTGTCAGGCCGGAGGTGTCAAAAGCAGACAAAGAACTTGCCGCGGTATTCTTCATTTTTATCCTCATATTAGAAATATCCCGGCCCGGCGTTTCAGAACAATACAAACAAATTTCAGTAATTTCTACGGATTCGCTTATCCCGGCTTCCTCCAGGTCGGATTTGAGATAAATGGATTGAGCGATAGAGTCCATCCAGTAAGTTCTATAGGGAGCATAACTGCTTAGCCAAGAGCTTTGGAAGGCTGAAGTTAAAAGCTCTACGGTAACGGGAGCGGCTTTCGCCGTTTGGATTTGACTTCCCTGCTCAAAGAAATAAAAAGACCCGGTTAAAGTCAGAAAAGCGGTGAAAGTTAAAAATATTTTTAATTTCTTAGAAATCATTATTTGTTCCTTGATTATTATATTACGCTTTAATTGATTTTTTAAAAATTAATTATTCCGGACAAAAAATTGTTTGATTCAAAGATAAAGAAGAAATTGAAGGAGAGGCGGAAGATGTTGAAACAGAAACAGAAGAGATTGAAGGAGAGGCGGAAGATGTTGAAACAGAAACAGAAGATAAAGAAAAAGAAGCATTCTGTAATAAAGAGCACCCTGAAGCATTGCCTGAAGAGTCAAGCTTAATTATAAAGGAATCATAACCTCCTGCTCCATAACTATTTGTATAACCAGCTGCAATATATCCTCCGTCAGAGGTTTGTTGGATAGAACTGATAGCTTCACTGCCGGGTCCGCCGAAAGTCTTGGACCAAGAGACATTACCTGAAGAGTCAAGCTTAATTATAAAGGAATCAGAGCCTCCTGCTCCATAACTACTTGTCTCTCCTGCTAAAACATATCCTCCGTCAGAGGTTTGTTGGGCAGAAAAAACATTATCGCTACCTGGTCCGCCGATGATTTTGGACCAGGAAACATTGCCTGAAGAGTCAAGCTTAATGACAATAAGATCGCTGTCTCCAGCCCCATAATCATCTGTATATCCTGCTAAAACATATCCTCCGTCAGAGGTTTGCCGAATAGAATAAGTCATACCATCTCCATTAAAAAATTTGGACCAGGAAACATTACCTGAAGAATCAAGCTTGATGACAAGAAAACCATCAAAAGCACTCTTTCCTGCTAAAACATATCCTCCGTCAGAGGTTTGTTGGGCAGAATAAGCAAAATCTATGCCGCTTATTTCAATGATTTTGGACCAAGAGACATTGCCTGAAGAGTCAAGCTTAGTTATAAAAATATTATTTATACCATAACCTCCTACTCCATAACTGTCTGTAATCCCTGTTAAAACATATCCTCCGTCAGAGGTTTGTTGGGCAGAAAAAATACCATCGCTGCCTGGTCCGCCGAAAGTCTTGGACCAAGAGACGTTACCTGAAGAGTCAAGCTTAATTATAAAGGAATCAGAGCCTCCTGCTCCATAACTACTTGTCTCTCCTGCTAAAACATATCCTCCGTCAGAGGTTTGTTGGGCAAATCTAATAGAATCGCTGCCTGGTCCGCCGAAAGTCTTGGACCAGGAGACATTGCCTGAAGAGTCAATCTTAATGACAAGAAAATCATAGCCTCCAGCTCCGGAACTGTTTGTATATCCTGCTAAAACATATCCTCCGTCAGAGGTTTGCCGAATAGACCTAGAAACATCATTACCCGACCCACCGAAAGTTTTAATCCAAGTAATTTCTTCCGGTTCTGCAACTGTATCATAAAAACCAACGCAAGCTCCTGCACTATCGCAAACCTTGGCCCAATATTCGCTATCCGCACAATAACGGCAACCAGTTTCTCCGCTTCCGCATGCCGGAACAGCGGCTGAATTATAAATAGCAGAAGGGTTATTTGTTGAGGAGATTTGCGAATAAGCCCAGCAATTGGAAGTCGCTCCCGGGCCGCAATTGTCACAAAAAGAATCCTTACAAATATATAATTTTATCGGATCGCCATCCGGATCCGAGGCTAATGAATTGAAAGTTATGTTTTGGCCGCTCTTGCAAATTGTTATTCCCTCTTCTACTTTGCAGATATTTGGATTACCGGTATTTATAGAAACAGATGTAAATATTGGCGGCTGGTTTGCAAGCTCTGTTGTAAAATGCCAAGCGCCGCTGGACCAATAAGACCATACGCTGCCGTCATAAATTCTGGCTTTCCAATAATAAACAGTATCGTTGTTTAAGGATTCCGAAACAGAATAAGTTATTGTTGAGCCGTATCCCCAAGGCCCGTTTGTTGAATTGTTGTCAACAGATATAACAGGAGAAGAAAAATCCGCATTATTATCAAGGCGTAAAGAAAATTTAGCGCATCCTGTTTCTCCTGTGCAAGTAAATTGCAAATCAGGATTTAAGCTTATACCCGTGGCGCCGTTAGAAGGAGCAACCAAAGCAGGAGCGGTTGGAACGGAAAAAAGATAATTGGTTCCAATAACGGCAAACCCGCGATGGCCGTCTCCTGCGTCTTCATAAGCAATAACAAAACGGCTTGGGTCTAAAGAATCAGTAGAGATGCTTTCCGTTGAAGCTGAATTAAAAACGCTTTTTTCTCCATAAACAATATTGTTTCCAGAAACAATGCCTATTATAGAGGTGCTATACCAGTTATTGGCAAAGTCTACATAAGCCACTGCAAAATGCCCTGCATCCAATGCTGTAACAGAAATATGATAACAATTTGTCCCGGGATTAAAATCATATAAAGACCCATATGTAATAACGTTGCCTGATATAACGCCTATAATAGCCCTTCCCCCTCCTCCGCCCCACCCGTTAAAAGCAATTACAATATGATTTTCATCTAAAGCGGCAACGTCATTGGATCCAATGCTGTTGCCATAAGTTCCTTCAAAAAAGGAAACTTCCGAACCGTATACAATAGTGTTGCCTGAAACCGTGCCGATAATAGATTTTCCATATTCGCTGGGGTATTCCTGATAAGCAACCACAAAACGAGAAGAATCTAAAGCTGTAGAAGAAATATATCTTGTATTTGAAGATTTAAACACGTATTCCGATCCAAAAGCTATATCCGTTCCCGACACTGTGCCGATTGCGGCGGTTCCATAATAGCTGTTGCCGCCATCTTGATAAACCGCGGCGAAAGAGTTATTGCTTAAAACTGAAACAGATATATTATATGTCCATGCCGGATTAAAAATATATTTTAATCCATATGATATTGTATTACCGGACACTGTGCCGATTACGGCAACTCCATAACTTCCGTCATCAGACCTTTGATAGGCCGCGACAAAACGAGAATCATCTAAAGCGGCGACGGAAACATATAGGCTTTTTGCGGCATTAAACACATATTCCGAGCCAAAAGTTATAACATTATCTCCGGACACATTGCCAATGATGGCGGTTCCGTATTCGCCGTTGCTTGTGTCGCTGTAAGCCGCGACAAAACGAGAATCATCTAAAGCGGCAACGGAAACTGCGCCGGTGGATCCGTCATTAAAAAGATATGCTTCATCATAAGGCGAAACAGTGCCGACTACGGCAGCTCCCTGGTTAAGGATTCCGGAATCGCTATAAGCTATAACGAAACGGGAATTATCCAAGGCTGAAATTGAAACATATTCCGAAGGCGCCGCGTTAAAAACAGTTTCATTAAAATATGAAATTATATTGTCCGAACTCTCCCCTATTATTGATGTCCCGTATCCCGGAGAACAATCATGATAAGCTATCGCGAATTGGGTGTCGCTTAAAGCAGCAACGGAAATATTCCAAGTTTCCGCCTCATTAAAAACATATTCCAAGCCAAAAGCAATATCCGTTCCGGACACTGTGCCGATAATGGCGGTTCCGTAGTTGCTGTTGCCGGCATCTTTGTAGGCTACGACAAAACGGCTGACATCCAGCGCGGAAACAGAGTTGTAAACAGTTGCCGTCGCATTATATACATACTCCGAACCGAAGGTAATCGTGTCGCCGGACACGGTGCCGATGACAGCGGTTCCGCAATAACCGTTGTCAACATCCCTATAAGTTAAAACAAAAACATTATTGCTTAAAAAAGAAATAGACGGATCCCAAGTTGCTCCCGCGTTAAACACATATTCATCTCCAAAACTGATCGCGCTGCCGGATACTGTGCCGATGACAGCGGTTCCGTATTCGCCGTTGGCATTATCGGTATAGGCTATTACGAAATGGGAAGCGTCCCAAACAGAAAGAGAATTATCCAATGTTTCTCCCGCGTTAAACACATATTCCGAACCGAAGGATATCTCCGTTCCCGAAACCGTGCCGATAATGGCGGTTCCGTAGTTGCTGTTGCCGATATCTTCATAGGTTATTACAAAATGAGAAGAATCCAAGACAGCGACGGAATTGGAAAAAGTGCTTGTTGAATTAAAAACATATTCGTCGCCAAAAGTAATATTTTGATTGGAAAAAGTGCCGATAATGGCGGTTCCGTAATCATATCTCCCTTTATCTCTGTAAACTGCTACGAAATGCGTATCGTCTAAAGCGGTGACGGAAACAGAGCTTACTTTTCCGGAATTAATCACATATTCGGGACCAAAAGAAATTGCCGTTCCTGAAACATTGCCGGTTATGGCAGTGCCATAGCCACTGTTCCCTCCATCGCTGTAAATCGCCACAAAATTATTTGCGTCCAAAGCGGCGACGGAAAATAAGCTAGTGCTGGTAGAATTAAATGTATATTCAGAGCCTTTTGAGATAGACATTCCCGACACAGTGCCGATGATGGCGGTGCCTTTATACGGATTGGGAAAGTTTCCCTGCGTATCTCCGTAAACAAGCACAAAATGAGAAGAATCCAAGGCAGCAACGGAAAGGCCGGTATTATACCAGCCGTCAAATTGAAATTCAGAACCAAACACAATATCGGAACCGGAGACTTCTCCGATAATGGCAAAAGTATCAGACGATCCGGAAGTTTGGTAGGCCACGACAAAATGAGAGCTGTCCAAAAAGGCGGCGGAAAGGCCTCCCCCCCATTGAATGTCCTCTATAAACACATACTCCGAGCCAAAGACAATCGTGTCGCCCGACACGGTTCCGATGATAGAACCGCCGTGACCGTTAACACCGCCAGCAGAATAAACTACCGCAAAACGGTTGCTGTCTAAAACAACTATTCTATTGTAGCCAGATTCAACATCATTATACATGTATGGAGAGCCATAAGTAATCGTATCGCCTGATACGGTTCCGATAACAGCGGTTCCTTCATAATCTCCTCCCTTATAACAAACAACAAAACGGGAAGAATCCAAGACAGAGATAGAAAGAAAAGTATAAATATCCGCAATTTCATATTCCGAGCCAAAAGAAATCGTATCGCCTGATACGGTTCCGATAACAGCGGCAATATGAAAATCATTTGAATCAGCGTAAGCGAGAACAAAACGATTAACGTCCAAGAAAGAAGATGAAATGGAATAAACATGTCCCGGAGTAAAAGCATACTCTTTCCCAAAAGTGATTGAACTGCCTGATACAGTGGCAACAACAGCAAGACCCTTGCCGCTTCCTCCATAATAGCTGATAACAAAATGGATATCATCAATACGAACAATAGTGTTGTTCCCCAAAAAAGCTCCGGCGTTAAATATAACTTCAGCGCTGTAAGTGATTGTGGGATCAATGCTAATAGGATAAGAAAGACTGCTATAATCACCTTTTATTTGAAGAGTCAAAATATCTCCGTTTAGCTCATAAAAAGCCAAATCTTTATGTTCTTGCTGGCTTGCTTCAATAACAATCGGCGCAGGAATTGAGTATAAAAGAATTTTTTCTTTTTCCCCTTCCGCTATTTCAGGCTTTTCTTTTTGCAAAGCTTCTAAAACTTTTTGGGTCAAATCGTCTTTTTCTTCATTCTGCTCAAAATTTTTGGAAATGCCGTAAATTCCTATGCTCCCGTCCGGCTCCAAAACCGGTTCAAGATATCCTCCTTGCGAATCAATCTGCCAAGACAAAGAAAATCCTTCTTCCGGCGGCTCAAGCATTAAAATGTCGTTTTTCAATTTGTCCTGAACAGGAGTATAAACTTCGGCGAAATTATCAAAATAATAAACAATTCTATTATCTTTTTGCTCTATTTTGTTCGGCCGGTCCGGATTAACCAAATCTAACCTCAAAGGAACCGGAGCATTTTCTTTTCTGAAAGAAACGGTTTTTTCCGAAAATTCAACTTTATAAGGAAGAGTTTTGCCTTCTTCCGAACTTGCCAAATTATAAGTTTTTTCTTCTTTGTTTTCTTCAAACGAAATCCCTTCTATGGGCTGCCTCTCAAAAAGTTGAAGCGCTTGGGATATTTTCCAATAAGTTATTTCTTCCCTGGCTTTTATAACTCCCTCCTGAACCAAATAAAACCCAGCTGTTAAAATCGCGGCAACCGCAAAAAACACAAAAGCTTTGGTTTTAAAGTTCATTCTTTTTATTTTATCTTCAAAATGAAAATATTTTTTCATTTTTAACTCCTAAAATAATTCTTATTTTATTATAAACAAAATTTAAATAAAGAAAAAGGCTTAATCTCTAAAAAGGCGAAACTTCTTTCCATTTTGGAATCGGCAAATCAACATTGAGCATACTGTTCCCAAAGCAGTAATCAGCCCCCGCAGTAACCTTTAGTTCTATTTGCTTGTTTTTTCCCACTGAAAAGAATTTTACTTGAGGATTTGCAGAGACAGCTGTGCTTGTAACAAATTCATAATCAATATATTCAACCATAGGAGAAAAATCCCAATAATACGATGCTCCTGCTTCTTGGCAGGCTTGATAATTATTAGCCGCGTCAAAGCAAACAGAACATTTCCAGTCTGGATTATCAGGACTGACTATTGCCGGCTCCGCCGGATTTGTCCAGCAGATCGGATAGCATGGATCATCCGGATTTGAAATATCAGCAGTTGAGCAAAACTGAACTGTATCTCCAAAAAGAATGGTTTTTTTGTCTCGCGCAATTCTTGATATCGGATAATGCTTTTCAGCAGTGGAAAAATCAGGACCTTGCGTCCAATCGGAACACGCTCCTCCTTGATTGCATACCTTCACCCACCAATAATAATCAGTATTATATGAAAGCTCATTGTCTCCGGGTAGAATTTTTACGGCCACAGGCTGGGAAAGGACGCTCCCTGAAGAATCGCTCCGGCCGCTGATTAAAAGGTCAACTGTTGGATTCGCGGCGTTAACATCATTTATCGTATTTACTCTGAATTGATAGCCGGAAGAATAAATATCATCCGGATCTTGATACTCCCATTCAAAAGAAACGCTATCCGCGCAATAGCTTTCAGAGCTGTCCGCCGGAGGAACCAAATTTTGCGCGACAGGAGGCCGGACGCTGTATTCAACGCCATAATCAACGGTTCCGCAAGACGCCGTATTCTCACAATTAAAACTAACCCAGCCCATAATCCCGTCCGTTGAAGCAAAATCTTCATTTCCTCCCCATGCCCATCCTTCCAATTCTTTGGTTGAATCGTTTAAAGAAACTCCATATGGGCTGGAATCGGCCGCCGTGCCGCTAAGCTTTATCCAGCCGTCCCAGCCGCTTGGCAAAGCATCTGCGGATAAAGCCTTTGCCCATCCAAAAACAGCATTGGTGCTTGATGAAAAAAAAGCCTGGCAATCGCCGCTTGGGCATCCTGTCAATTCCGCTTCATTAAAGCTTATCCAGCCTATGTTCTCGGACCATGCATAGCCTGACATCAAGCCTGTTGCAGAATCAATATCAACCCCGTAATCTTCCGAAGCCATATTGTTTTTGCAGGAAAAGCTTATCCAGCCTATGTTTTCTGACCATGCATAGCCTGATAAAGTATGATTAGAACAAGGATTGTCTGCCAAAGAAAAACCGAAAAATAAAAAAGCTAAAAAAAGAGGAATAGATAAAATAAAAAATACATTTTTTTTCTTTAAAAATCGCATCAGAATATTTTCCAAGCCTTAATTTTAAGGCCTAAGGTTTTTAAGCTCTGTTTTTAGCTGATTTATTTCAATTTTAAGATCTTCTATTTGTTTTTGCTGCTCCTGTACGCTTTTTACAAGAGGAACGACAAATTCTGAATATTGAAGAGAATAAAAATCATTATCCGAAGCCGGCTTGGTTAAACCGTAAAAAGGAATTCCAATGCTTTCAACTTCTTGGGCAATAAAACCGCTGCGGATTTTTTGAGAAGAGTCGTCTTTTGCTTTAAATTCTACGGGCCGCAATTTAAGAATAAGATCCAGCCCGTGGCTATAATCTTTGATATCGGTTTTTAAACGGGAATCAGAATAAGTAGACCAAGTAACCTGGCCTCCAATCCAAGTAATTGAAGTATTTCCGATTCTAACTTGGTTATCAGCTGTGTTCCAAGAGCCATTGCCAAGAGCCATAGAATTGATTGCATTTACTCTTTGAGAAGCATTATTCCCCGCATTATATCCTAAAAAAGTATTATCACGTCCTGTAGTAACCCTATATCCGGCGCCATCGCCTATAGCGGTATTTCTGTAACCGCTTGAATTAGAATATAGGGCGGTATTTCCTATAGCGGTATTTCTGTAACCACCGACGGTAAGATAGAGAGAGTCTCTTCCAATTGCGGTATTTTGATAACCGGTGGTATTAAAATTAAGAGAATTGAAACCAATCGCGGTATTGGAATCAGCGGTGGTGTTATTGTAAAGGGCGCTGTCTCCTACGGCAGTGTTATTAGATCCAGTGGTATTGGAAAAAAGTGCAACCATTCCTAACCCGGTATTATTGTTTCCTTGAGTATTATTATAAAGGGCAGAATCTCCTATCCCAGTATTTCTAACGCCAATTGTATTATAGCTAAGAGCAAACTCTCCCACGGCAACATTGCTATAGCCGCTAATATTATCATAAAGACTGGCGGTTCCCACTGCAGTATTTCTGTAGCCAGTAGTATTGGCGCTAAGAGCTGAAAGTCCTATTGCGACATTATCGTATCCTGTTGTGTTTGAATAAAGAGAATATGCTCCGTTTGCTGTATTATAGTCTCCTGCTGTGTTTGAATAAAGAGAATATGCTCCGTTTGCTGTATTATAGTCTCCTGCTGTATTAAGCCATAAAGATTGAATTCCTATTGCAGTATTAGCATAGCCAGCGGTATTTTGAAAAAGAGCTTCATTCCCTATTGCAGTATTAAGATTGCCAGTTATGTTGGAATAAAAAGCTTTGGCCCCTATAGCAGTATTACCGCCGCCAGTGGTGTTAGAATATAAAGATTGGTATCCAACTGCTGTATTTCCCCCCCCTGTATTTAAATTCCCCGCCTGATAGCCTAAGAATGTTCCGTAAACGGCATTTGGGAAGCTAATTAAATCTTTAACCTGTAAAAAATTGTTTGGCGTTGCTGTTCCAACTCCAACATTCCAACTGGTGCTGGAAGCGTAAATATTAGATCCGGATTGAACCCAATAGCTGTCTCCTCCGCCTCCCGAACCTATTGGAATTCCTCCGACCGTCAAAGTTCCGGCAACATTAAGCGCTCCGTTAACGGTCAATTGTTGGCTGGAAGTGGCTGCGGCAAAAGTGCCGTAAAGCAAAGCCTTGGTTTTGTCTCCCGCCGTGCTTCCCCTGTCTTGATTGTCAACATAAAAAGAGTTGGACCCTGTTTCGTAATAGCCAGAATAATGTCCCAAAGCTACATTATCGATACCATTAATGTTGAAATGAAGAGAATCTTTTCCGATGGCGGTATTTCTGTGTCCAGTGATATTGTTGTAAAGAGAACCCCAGCCTATGGCGGTGTTGTCAATCCCAGTGTTGGAATATAAGGATGAATATCCAATAGCGGTATTTCTGACTCCTGTGTTGTTGTAAAGCGATAAATGGCCTATTGCAATATTGCCCTGGCCAGTGGAATTAGAGTATAAGGATTTGTATCCAATTGCTGTATTGCCCAGGCCAGTGGAGTTAGAGTATAAGGATTGGTATCCAATTGCTGTATTGTATTCCCCTGTGTTCATGTTTCCCGCTTGATAACCTAAAAAAGTTCCTTCAAGAGAATTCTGAAAATTGATTAAATCTTTGACTTGCAAAAGATTGTTTGGGCTTGATACTCCGATTCCCACATTGCCCGACAATACTGTTTGGCCTGCCGGATTGACATAATAGCCGGAATCATCGGAATCATACATCATCGGCGCATAGAAATTTCCCAAAACGGAAAACTCTCCTGCTTTTGTTTGAGCGGTGCTTCCGATATTAACCGGCGCGGAAATATTGCCGTTTGGCGGAGCAACAGCCGGCTCCTGCCAAGAAGCAAAAGCAAACCCGAAGAATAAGCTCATTATAATGGCGCTGGCCGCTATTGAAATTGATCTTGATTTTATCATTTTATTCTTTCCCAAGTTTAAAAATTTTTATTGCTTATTGACGTATTTAGCTATAAATTCCGTTTTTCCGCGTATGTTTTGATTTGAGCTTAAAAAGACTTGATCTCCTGCGGCCAAATATTCCAATCCGGCAAAGCCGGCATATTTTTTCACTCCGCCTATCTCGGAAACAACTGTCTGCTCATCAAATTTCACCTTAATCCGCCTGGAAATTTGGTCTTCAAAATTAGAGCCGCTTCCATTGATTGTTATTCCGTCTTCTTCCAAAGAAACTATCGTCCCCTGCGTATTAAAAATAATTGCCGGAAGGGAAACTTCGGAAGGAATGACAGGGTTGTTTAAAGCGGAAGGATTAACTTCGGCCAAAACGTCTTCTTTCGTTTGCCCTTGCCCAATTTCCATATTTCCAGTCTGGCCGGAAATATTTTCTTCTTGCCGTTCTTCGGATTTTTCTTCTTCTAAAGACTTTTCAGCAATCACATTATCCTTTGGATTGTTTTGGCTAATGGAAGAAAGCTGGTCGGAATAAAAAAAACCGACAACTGCGGCCGACAGCAAAAATATCGCTATTATTAAAAAAACTATTATTGCTTTGGATTCCCAATCCATAAATATTTTGTATTTTAGGTCCCTTCTTCGGGCAAAATAGTCGGGCTGTCCTGCACAGCATGGCCTTCTTTGGCTTGCTGGGATTCATTTTCCATTTCTTCATTTTTTGTTCCTTCGCCTTCATCTCCTTGGACAGAATTGCTATACGGAGCAGAAGCCTGATTCAAAGAATCAGCCGAAACATTTTTTTCAACAGAAGAATCCGCTTTTTTTACGACCGAGCAAGAGCCGGTAAGATAAAGAATCAATCCCACATTGAAACATTCCAGCAAAACTATCGCTATTATTAAAATTATAGATTTGCTAAAGTTTGAAAAATTCATACTAGAATAATTATTGCAAAAATTAATTGGTTAGCCGGATTTAATTTTGTTGACGCTTTTTGCTATTCTACCAAATATTCTTTTTAAAAAGAATAAAAAACTGTGGATAAAAAAACCGCAAAATGATTTTACGGTTTTTCTCTTTGGCCGATTTCAAGGCCTGCTTTATTCTTTTGTTTTGATTACTTCGTCAATTACTCCGTATTCTTTGGCTTCTTCGGCGGTAAGATAAAAATCTCGGTCAGTGTCTTTTTCAATCTGCGGCAAAGGCTGTCCTGTGTGTTTGGCAAGTATTTTGTTCATTTTTTCCTTGATTTTCAAAATCTGCTTGGCCGTAATTTCTATTTCCGTGGCTTGGCCTGTCACTCCTCCCGCAACTTGATGCAAAAGAATTTCCGCATTCGGGAGGGCGTATCTTTTTCCTTTTTGTCCGGCGGCCAACAAGAATCCCCCCATTGAGGCGGCCAGTCCAACGCAAACGGTTGATATCTCCGGTTTGATATACTGCATCGTATCATAAATGGCCAATCCAGCGGTTACCGATCCCCCGGGGCTGTTAATATATATTTGTATGTCTTTTTTGGGGTCTTTTGACGCCAAAAACAGCAGCTGCGCAATAATGGAATTGGCCAGGCCGTCATTGACCGGACCGGCTAAAAGAATAATCCGGTCGCGCAAAAGACGGGAGTAAATGTCGTAAGCCCTTTCTCCGGATTGGGTCTTTTCTATAACTGTTGGAATTAAATTCATATATTAGGAATTAGGAATTAGCTTGTAGCTTGTAGCATAAACCGCTAGATACAAAACGTTTCCCTAATTATCTTTATAAATAGATTTTCTCATAAAAAGACAATCTTTTAAAGAAGCAATTATTTTATTGAGCATTTTCATTGCCTCTAAAAGCAATACATCGGCTCTCTCAAAATCTAAAGCTTTGCAAAGAGTAATATAGGCTACAAGCCTAGGGTTTTGAAGGCGTTTTCTTGCTTGATTTCGTCTTCAACATAAGCGGAAATTTTCTCAAAATTGGCTTCCTTCTCCGCGGCTTTTAAATCGGGATAATAGCTAAGAATGGCATTTATCCTCTCCTCCATCTGCTCGGCGGAAGCTTCCGTTTTTTCCCTCTTGGCGATCTCTCTCATAATCAAAAAGTTTTTTACCCTTTTTTTTGCCGCTTCCTCTGCTTCTTTTTTAAGGTCTTCTTCTTTTTTATTTATTTTTTTAAGATATTCTTCAAAGCTGATTCCCAAATTTTGGGAAACTTGCTCTTTGGCGTTATTCATCATTTGAACCGACTCTTTGTCAATCAAGACTTGAGGCAAATCAACGTTTGTTTCTTTGCTTATTTCAGCCAAAAAATCTTCTCTCCGCCTTTGGGTTTCAGCCGTCTTTTTTTCTTCTTCAATCCCCTCTTTAATGTTTTTCCTCAAAGCTTCCATATTCTCAAATTTGCCCAAAGTTTTGGCAAATTCGTCGTTAGCTTCCGGCAATTTCATTTCCTTTACGGCAAGCATCTCTACTTTTACTTTCAAACTTTTGGCCGGTTCTTCTTTGGAGTTGAAATTAACTTCTTTAGACTCTCCCGCAGACATTCCGACCAAATTTGCTTCAAGCTCTTCGGGATAGCTGCCTTTTCCAAGGATAAAGCCGTCTTTGCGGAGTTTGCCGTTTTCAACATCAGGCGAAGAAAAGTTAATTTCCACGAAATCTTCTTTTTTTGCCGGCTCTTTTTTCTCAATCAGCGAAGCTCTAGACTTTTGAATATTGGAAACAGTTTCTTCTATTTCCTTATTTTCCACTTTAATTTCTTTTTTCTCAATCTTTTGGGAAAAAGCCTTATAGTCCGGCAAGACGATTTCCGGCATTATCTCAAATTCAGCCGAAAAAACGAATTCGTTTCCCTTTGCTAATTTTAAAAGCTCTATTTGGGGCTGTGAAATAGCTTCTATTTTTTGCTTTTCCAAGTCGGCAACGGCCTTGGGCCACAGATCGTCAACGGATAAAGTGGCCGCCTCAACCAAAAGTTTTGCCGGATCCAAGCTTGACTCAACCAAAGAAGCCGGAGCTTGGCCCTTGCGAAAACCGGGAAGCTCAATCTCTTTGGCAAAACTGGAAAGAGCTTTTTCATAAAAAAGCTTGAAGTCTTCCCATTCCTGTTCTATTTCAATTTTGGCTTTCGTTTTTTTATTTTCTTTAATTGTCAATTTCATATAAATTTAACCTGCTTTTTTAGAATTGCTTATAATCCGCCGAAGCAAAATTTAGACCGGCCGCGACACTGTCGCTAATTGTGTCGCGATTGTCGCGATTATGTCGCGGTTGTGTCGCGGTTGTGTCGCGGTTGTGTCGCGGTCGTGTCGCGGTCGTGTCGCGGTTGTCGCGATTGTCGCGGTCGTGTCGCGATTTATTTTTCACCGTCTTTCTGATCTTCGGCCTCGTACTCTCCTGTTTCTTGTCCTTTCTCCTCTTTCATTGCCGGTTTTTTCTTTTCTTTTTGTTTTTCGGTCTTTTCTTCAATCTCTCCTTCTTCTAAATCTTCCGGCGCTTCACGCTCTTCCATTTGCTCGGGGCTCTTCACGTCAATTTTCCATCCTGTTAATTTGGCCGCCAGCCTTACGTTTTGGCCGTCGCGGCCGATAGCCAAAGACAATTGGTCGTTCGGAACCAAAACCAAAGCGGTGTTTTTGGGCAGAACCTTAACCTCTATAACTTTCGCCGGAGAAAGGGCGTTGGCTATATACTTTTCCGTTTGATCCGAATATTCAACAATATCAATCTTTTCTCCCCCCAATTCAGAAATAACAGCCGAAACCCTTACCCCTCTTTGGCCCACCATGGCGCCGATGGGATCCACTCCCTCCGCTAAAGAAGCAACGGACACCTTGGTTCTTGATCCGGCTTCGCGGGCGATAGATTTGATTTCAATCTGCTCGGCCGAAATCTCCGGCACTTCCAGCTCAAAAAGTTTTGAAATCAGCTTGGGATAAGCGCGAGAAAGAAGAATAAAGGGCCCCCTGGGGCTTTCCTCCACTTTTAGAACAAACACTTTGAGCCTTTGTCCGGAGCGGTAGAACTCCCCTCTTACCTGTTCTTCTTTGGGCAAATAACCTAAAGTTTTTCCTATATCCAAGTAAAGTCCTCCCGATTCTATCCTTTGGACTATCCCTGAAATAATATCCCCTTCTTTGGATTTGTATTCGCTCATAATTCCGATTCTTTCCGCTTCCCTGATTTTCTGAAGAACAACCTGCTTGGCTGTTTGGGACGCAATGCGGCCAAAGTCCGTTTTTTCTTCCAAAGGAAAGATCAATTCAGCTTCCGGCTCAGCCTTTTTGTCTATTTTTTTAGCCTCTTTGGCCATGATATGCTTTTCCGGATTAAATCTGACTTTTTTGATTTCCCCTTCTCTTGCGGCTTCTTCCGCTTCAATTTCCCCTTCCGTCTTATTTTTAAGCTCTTCCATCTCTTCTTCGGAATAGATCATTGAATCGTCAACAACAATTTTAACCTGCCAAAAATTGACTTTTCCGCTTTTTGGATCAAGTTTGGCTTTAATGATTTGGCCTTTTTGGCCGTATTCCTTTTTGTAAGCCGAAGCTAAGGCCTGCTCCGTTATCTCTACCACCTTTTCCTGCGGTAAAGCTTTTTCTTCCGCAATCTGCGAGATTGCCGATGCAAATGATTTTAAATCCATATTTTGTTTTGACGGCTTTCAGCTTATAAAGCTTCCTGCCCGACTGATTATTGAATTATTCGCTTTTTTTAAAAAAAAGATCCGGGTCCAGCCGGATAAAATTTCAAAGCTTATCGTTAACTTTTGTTATCATATCAAAAACGACAAAGATGTCAAGAAGCAAAAATTTTTCCGTTCTCTAAAAATATTATTTTTGTATTTTTAATAACTTCCCTCCCTTTGCTCTTTTTCCTTTTTTCCATTAAAATTATAAAAAAACCGCAATAATCCAGTTTCACGATCCAGATAAAATGGAAGTAAAAATACCAAAAGAAGTAAAATTTATACTGAAAAATTTGAAAGAGAAAGGGTTTCAAGCCTATGCCGTGGGCGGTTGCGTCCGGGATATCTTAAGAGGCAAAAAGCCGTCCGATTGGGATATAGCAACCGATGCGTCTCCGGAACAGATCGGTTCCGTTTTTTTGGAAAGCTTCAGCAACAATAAGTTCGGCACGGTTACGGCTGTCGTTGAAAGCAAAGATCCGACTCTAAGAGAAATTGAAATTACTCCTTTCCGCACCGAACAAAAATATTCCGACAAACGCCATCCCGACGAAGTCAAATGGGCAAAAACGATTGAAGAAGATTTAAGCCGCCGGGACTTTACGGTAAACGCCTTGGCATTGGACGACGCCAAAGAGGGGATAAAGCTTATTGACTTGTTCAACGGCCAAAAAGATTTGCGCGACCAAATCATACGCGCAGTCGGAGATCCTGAAAAAAGATTTAATGAGGACGCCTTGAGAATGTTAAGAGCTGTCCGGTTCTCCGCCGTCTTGGACGAAGACTGGAAAATTGAGCCTCAAACCCAAAAAGCCATTGAGGCCAACTCTTGCTGGCTGAAGGTTATCTCCCAGGAAAGAATCAGAGACGAACTGTGCAAAATAATAATGTCCGGACTGGCGGCGCAGGGGATAGAAAGCCTTAGAAAAAGCGGCCTTTTGCAATATATTCTTCCCGAGCTTTTGGAAGGATACAAAATCGGACAAAACAAGCATCACATTTACGATGTTTATGAGCACTGCCTGCGCTGTTTGGACTTTGCCGCAAAAAAGAATTTTAACTTTAATGTCCGTATGGCCTCCTTGCTTCACGATATAGGAAAGCCTCGCTCTAAAAGGGGAGAGGGCTCTGACTCCACATTCTACGGTCATGATATTATAGGAGCGAAAATGTGCGCCCGGGCGTTAAAAAGGCTGAAGTTCTCCAAAAAAGACGCGGACAAAATCACTCTTCTAGTAAGATACCACTTGTTTTATTACAACGTGGACGAAGTGGGAGAGTCGTCAATCCGCCGGCTGGTACGCAACGTGGGAGCGGAAAACATGGAAGAGCTTCTTCAAGTAAGAATGGCCGACCGCATAGGATCCGGATGCCCCAAAGCCGAGCCTTATAAGCTAAGGCATTTAAAATATCTTGTTGACAGAGTAGCCCAAGATCCCATTTCGGCAACAATGCTTAAAATAAACGGAAAAGACATAATGGCTCTTTTGGAAATAAAGCCCGGACCAAGAATAGGGAAGATTCTTAACATCCTTCTCGGTGTTGTTTTGCTTGACCCAAAAAAGAACACTAAAAAATTTTTGCGAGAAGAAGCCGAAAGGCTGGGCCTTTTGTCCGAAGAAGATCTCACCGCCCTCTCCCAAAAAGCAAAGGACGAACGGGAAAAAACCGAGATAAAACGCGACGAAATGACGAAAAAGAGATATTGGGTGACATAGCAAATGCAAAATTATTGAATCGCTTCGCGATATATATCGTCCCGCCAATAACGGGATACTATAATTTTACATTTTGATATTTGCATTTTCAATTTATAGGTTTCTCAAATATTAAAAAATTTGCTAAGCTCTTAACATCAACTTTTGCGGAACCAGTATCCGTAAATAACGGGGTGTAGTATACCGGTAGTACGTGCCCTTCGGGAGGGTAAAGATTGGGTTCAATTCCCAGCACCCCGACTTGCTCATGCCTAAACGGCTTCGTCTTACTTTCTAAAAGAAATAAGATATCAGCCGAATTTATAAAATATGGAAATCAAACTGGCTATTTTTGACTTTTCGGGAACTTTGGCTTTTTCCAATCAAGACGAACAATCCTTTCTAAGAGAATGGGATAATCTTGGCTTTGGAAGAAACAATCCTTTAAATCCAGCCTCTTTTTACCGTTCTTTTTGGAATCTTTTAAGCTCGGCGAAAAGCTGGAAAGAAATAGCAAAAAAGCTGGCCCCAAAAGAAGGAAAAACCGAAGACAAAGCTATCCAAAGACTGGAGATGCTTTTAAAGGAATGCTTTGGGTTTAAGCTTTACGACGATGCCCGATTCGCTTTTGATCTTCCAATTCAAAAAGCAATTTTAACGGCTGGCAGCCGTTTTTTACTGGAGCCTTGCAATATTCCCAAAAATATTGAAATCTTTACGCCTTTTGAAACAAGCTTCCTTAAGCCTGATCCGAAAGCTTTTCTTTTTGTTCTTAAGCAATTAAAAATTTCGCCGAAAGAAGCGGCAATGATAGGGGATGAAACAGAAAGAGATTTAATCCCGGCTTTAAATCTCGGGATGAAAGCCTTTTTGATTGAAAGAGAAGATAAAAACATCGGTATTTTGCCCGACAAAATTATAAAACTAAGCTCTCTCAAAGAATTAGGAAATTACCTCCTTTGAAATATTCTTTAAAAGCTGATAACCTTTAATGATTGAGGAGGTTTTGCTATGTGCGTTTATGGAGGTCCTGAAAACCGGCCCAAAGGCAAACATCTTTGCGCCAAAGGCAGGCAAAAAAGAGGATTGGCCTTAAGCGACGGCCCTGATGCCCTAAACGAAGGAGAGAGAAGAAAGAGAGAGGAAGAAGAATGAACAGCCGATCTTTTATAAACAAATACGCTCTTTGTAAGGCCGAACAGAGGCTTGCCGGCGCTGATTGCTTGCAGCCTCATTTTTTTGCTTAAACAATCTTAGCCCCTTTTTGAGTCAATGATTTTTTGATAAACTGAACCAATCTTCCAATTTAACGGCGGAAAGAAACATCGGGGAAAGTATAAAATCACCGCGGAAATTTCTATATTCCGCCAACATAAAATTTTGCATGTTAGGCCTGTAGTCAAGCGGCAAGACGCCGCCCTCCTTCGTTAAAACTATGGCGGGCAAAGCATTCGCATTGCACCCTTCCAAAACAAAATATTCAGCAGTCTTTCATGGGCCTGTAGTCAAGTGGCACGACGCCGCATTCGCATTGCGGAAGCGCGAGTCCGATTCTCGCCAGGTCCACAACAATAGAATTTTCGGGCACAAGCCCGATTTTTTGTCGTTGCCGCAATTTCTCGCAAATTAGGAGTTCGCCGAGCTTATATTGGCGGGGTTGAAAACGGAAAAAGAAACCCCACTCTTGCGACAATTCAGAAAGAAGCCAAAGCTCTTGGATTTTCGGCAGATAAATTGTTGAAATAATAATTATGCCAAAAAAGAGTTATTCAAAATTAGAAAAAGTTGATATAATAAAGCTATATGAGTAGGAGCCAAAAACATCTAAATCATATAGACGCCATTAACCTTGGATCTTATTATACTCCCGAGACTATTGTTGATTTGGCTTATTCTGTTTTGCAAAATAACATTAAAGATATTAAGGATTTTTCAATAATAGATTCTTCTTGTGGTTACGGTTCGTTTTTGACAAAAAACAACATTGCGAAAAGATTGATTGGGGCCGATATTGATCAAAAAGCAATTTCTGAAGCAAAAAAAATAATTAGCAAAGTTGATTTTATCTGCCAAAATTCTCTTTTGAATGTTAATCGTTCAAGCTTAACGATTAAGAATGATGAAAAAATTATAACCATAGGAAACCCCCCATATAACGATACTACGTCTATAATTCGTAGTTCCATTAAAGATACTTCCATCCAGGACAAAATTGATGTCGACATAAAAACCAGGGATTTGGGTATGTCATTTTTGTTGTCTTACGACAAACTTAAAGCGGATTATGTTTGCGTTTTGCATCCTTTATCTTATTTAATCAAAAAAGCCAACTTTGCCCTGCTTTCAAAATTTGCTAAAAACTATAAATTAATTGACGGGACAATCATAAGTAGTCATGAATTTTCTGATACTTCTCGCGGAATGGCCTTTCCGATTTTGATCGCCCTTTATAAAAGGGATGAAATAGGAATGAGTTATGGCTATATTCAAAATTATCAGTTTAAGGTAAAGGATGACGGCGTCTTTCGTTTAAAAGATTTTGATACGATAGTCAACTATGTTCAAAAGTATCCAAATAAAAAATTTTTAAATAAAAATGACAAGCCGATAGCAAAGTTTTGGACACTAAGAGATATAAATGCTCTTAAACGAAACAGAACTTTTATTGATGAAGACACCTACAATACTGTTTATGTGTTGATGGAAAAACTGCCTTATTATTGCTACATTGATATTTTTAAACAATATACGGATAAGATGCCGTATTTCATTGGAAATTGTGATGTAATAATTGATAATGAAAAATTCGGAAAAATAAAAGAATGTTTTATCGCCCAAAGTGTTCATACGAATCCGATATTAAAAAATAAATTTAAGTTTAGAGAAATTCCTGATGCCAAACTAAAAATAGATAACTATTTTAAAGAATTGCTTGGAAGTAAATTTGGGAAAAAATATGCCGCAAATTTTAATTAAAAAAGACGAACATAAAATTGAAATTCCAATTTTATTAACCGCTGTTAGCGGAAAGATTCGCATTAAAAACCGATCAATCGTAAATGAGTATGGGACGCCAGTTGCAACCAAAAGAGACGGTTTCTCATTAAGCAATTATGTTGAATGGCAAATTGGCTACGATGTGATTAAAAAGGAAACAGAAAAGCTCGCGGAATCATCGCTGCCTGAAACTGAATTTATTGGAGCAAACGGAAAAATCAAAGCACTTTACGAATTATCAGAATATATCTGGTATTTCTATAAATGGGATGTCATCTCCAAAGAAGAATTGGAAAATGTTATTGCTTATCTTAATTCAATACAAGATCAAAATTTGATTGATAATAATTCTGAGTTGCAAATTGATCGTAGCCACCCAATTGAAAAAAACATAAACGGATTTGATTTTGAATATACTCAGGTTAAATATCCACTTTTGATTTACAAATTTAACGGATATGAAATAGTTACCGAAATAAAAATTACCGAAAAGCAGTATGCGGTTGGCACGCAACCAATGCTATATTTATGTTTTCCAATTACAGAATTAAAAGCAAAACATAATTTAATCGGACGATGTGCCGAAGTAAAAGAATTTACCTATTTTGAAATTTCAAAGAGTAATATTAAAGTGTTTTTGGAGATGTTAAAAATGTTTGGTCTTCTGTCAAAAAACCATAAACACGATGTCCTACAGATTATCAATACGATTATAAATTAGGCGGCGTGCCAGCCTTACTGGCACGAAAGATTGCGGTGGCGGAAAAAGAAAAAACGGAAAAGTTTTCTGTTTTGCCACGCGAAGCGCGGCAATCAGTCGGGGTTTTGTTCAAAATGATTTTTTTCCAACAAACACCATCAATCGCAACTTTCGCCGTTTTGGAAAGGATCGCTTTGAGGCTTCGCCGCTCGGCAGAAAGCTTGGGAACGGCAAGAGATAAGCCGCCTTTGAGGCAAGCAAAAAGCGGGATTTTTTGCTGATTTTATGTTATAATATTAGTATGATCCCAAAAGTTATTCGGCCTTTTTTGTGGTCAAACAATTTGGATGAAATGGATCTCCAAAGAGATAAAAAAAGAATAATCCTTAATATTTTGAATATCGGCACAAAGCCCGCCACTGATTGGCTTTTTGATTTTTATCCAAAATCAGAAATCGTAAAAATAATTGTTGAGTATGGGGCAAAAGGGGAGTTAAGCGAAAAGTCTTTGAATTATTGGACATTGATGCTGGATATCCCTTTTAAAAAACTAACAAGCAAACGCTTATCTTAGCGATATGTTTTATAATATTTTGGATAAAAAAAGGCTGGAGACGCTGCCTTTGCTGAAAAATTTTAAAGATGGCTATTATTTAGCCGGCGAAACCGGACTGGCCTTGCAACTCGGCCGCCGCGACAGTATTGATTTTGATTTTTTTTCGCAGAAAGAAATCAATACTGAAAAATTATTTTCTTTAATTAAAGAGGTTTTTAACGGTCGCAGAATAACTAAAGTCCAAGAAGAAAAAAATTCTCTTACGGTTTTTATTGACGAAAATATTAAATTAAGCTTTTTTTCATATAAATACAGGCTGATAGACGCTTTGGTTAAAGAAAAAGATCTTAATATTGCTTCTGTTATGGATATCGCTTGCATGAAGCTGGCGGCAATTGTCAGCCGCGCGTCCAATAAAGACTATATTGATCTGTATTTTATTTTAAAACGCTTCTCCTTAAAAGAAATTTTGAATAAAATGAATGAAAAAATGCCTGACCTAGACGCCAATTTGGTTTTAAAAAGCCTAGTCTTCTTTAAAGACGTAGATCAAGAGCCTATAAAATTTCACAACAATAATGAGACAGATTTTGAAACAATTAAAAATTTTTTGATAAAAGAAGTTAGCAGTTTGACTTAAACAAAAAAACTGCCGCAAACAAATCAATCCGCATCAAGAAACGATGCGAAAAAACGCTTCATAATCCGCGAATTCTTTCAAAAGCAGGCCTTTTGCCAAAAGAAAAATGGAAGAAAAACCGTCATTCAATGGAAAATAAGGCGTTCACTGAAAAATTTACGGTTCCTGCCTGCAAAACATCCATAAAATTTATTTTAAATATTTTTCCCTTAAACAATTTTGGGTTCGTTGTATAATTAAATTGCTTTTAATTAGAAAAATCCTTATTTCAAACAATTATGGCGGCAAATCAAGAAATCGGCCGGATAGGGGAAAATCTTGCCGCTCAATATTTAAAAGACAAAAAATACAAAATACTGGATCGTAATTATGTTTTCCGCCCGCTTCAAGGCCCGCCGCTCGGAGAAATAGACATTATCGCGAAAAAAGACGGAATAATCGTTTTTGTTGAAGTAAAAACATTAAGAATATCGGGAAAAGAACCTTTAATCCGGCCGGAAGAAAAGGCAAACTCAAAAAAGATGCGCAAAATAGCGATAGCGGCGGAAGGCTGGCTGGCGCGAAAAAAAATAAAATTGGACACGCCGTGGCAGATAGACATAATGGCCGTAAAAATTTTAAACGGCGAAAATAAAATAGTGCATTTTGAAAACGCGGTTTCCGGTTTTTGATCCAATGTGGATAACCGTCATTGACCGCCGCCTCAAATTAAATATAATTACGGTTGTCCGGACAATTATCCGGACAACATTTTTGCCAAACAGAATACAAGTTTGGCTTTCTAAATAAAATATGCAGATACAGCAATCTCTCTCGCAAATACAAATTATTTTAGACCAAAGGCTTTCTTTCAGAATCATTTTGGCTGTTTCGGTTTTTTTTCTCGGATGGGCGCTGTCCTGCTGGCTGGCAAAAAAGATATCCCGCATACTGGAAAAAACAAGCCTTGATAAAATCGCCAAAAGCATTCAATTGGACGGCATCCCCAGAGGAAGCCTTCACGGTTTTATCGGCGAGATATTAAAATATTCTTTTTTGCTTATAGCCTTAATGGTTGCAACGGACATCGCGGGACTGCAGCAGGTTAGCGGATTTCTTGTTTCCATTATTAAATTCCTGCCTAATATTTATATCTCTCTCGCCATTCTCTTTATCGCGCTTTTTGCCGAAAGCTTCTGCAGAAAAATCATTGTTGGAAGCGTTGAGGGAGAAAAATTCGTTTATTCCAAAATATTGGGAGAAACGGCTAGAATCTCCATCAGGATTTTGGCTATTTTAGCCGTTTTATACCAATTAAAAATAGCTCAAGCGCTGGCATTAAGCGTTTTCATCGCTTTATTGGCCACTTTGGCTTTGGCCGTCGGCATTTCTTTCGGAATGGGAGGCAAAGACATAGCAAAAAAGTTTTTGGACGAAGTCAAAAAAAAGATTTCTTGAGCCTTTTAAACGGAAAAATCAGAAAGAAAGACACTCTCATTTTTTCTTAAATTATGAAAAACATTACCCCAAAAGATCTTAAAAAAATGGTTCTCTATTCCTGCGAGAGGATAGAAAAAGAGAAAGAGAATATAAACAAAATTAATGTTTTTCCCATACCGGACCAAGACACGGGGAATAATCTTGCCAAGACTCTTGCAGGAATAAAAGAAGCGATTGAAAACAAAGACTATAATTCGGCCGAAGATTTGGCCAATGATATTTTGGAGGCATCTCTCTCCAGCGCCCAAGGAAACGCAGGAGTGATTTACACCGGTTTTTTAGCCGGTTTTTTATCGCAAATCGGCCGAAAAGATATTGACGCCAAAGCTTTGGGAGAAGCCTTTCGCAAAGGAGCTGAAAGGGCGAAGCAATCAATCCAAAACCCAAAAGAAGGCACTATTCTCAATGTAATAACCGCTGAAAAAGAAGCTAAAAAGCAAAAAAATATTCCCTCTGCTTTGAAAGAAGCTTCCAAGGCGGCCGGAGAGGCTCTTTTAAAAACTCGGGAGCAAATGCCTGTTTTTAAAAAAGCCAATGTTGTTGATGCGGGAGGGCTTGGGTTTGTGATGATTTTGGAAAGCTATCTTGACGCATTAAAAGACAAAAAAACAGCTTCTTTCTCCAAGATCAAGCCGTTGGAAAAAGCCAAGAATATCGTCCAAATAATATCCGCTCGCTTTGAAGTGGTGGCTCTCATTGAAGATCCTAGAGCCAGCGACATTGAAATGCGCAGATTTTTATCCCGTTTTGGCAATTCTTTGGATATTGTTCAAATAAAAAACAAAATGAAAATCCACATCCATACCGATCTTCCGGATGATGTCGTCTCCGCCATAAGGCAAAAAGGACGGATTGTTTCTTTAAGGACCGAAGATATGGCAAAAGAGATAGTGGGAGAGCCTTCAATCAAAAAAACAACAATCGGATTGGTCACCGATCCTCTTGCCAATCTGACCGATAAGATTATCAGCCGTTACGACATAGAAATAGTTAAGTATGTTTATAGCTGGCCGGAAGAGAATATGCTAAGAGGAGAAAATATCTACCAAAAAATGAAAGACGCCGCTTCCAAGGGAATAGCCAACCTGCCCAAAACGTCCCAGCCGAGCCCGAAAGACTTCCTTGAAGCGTTTAAAAAGAAGCTGGAGCAGGGCTATAAAGACGTTCTTTGCATCAATTTCTCTTCCAAACTTTCAGGAGGATACAATTCCGCCTGCCAAGCTAAAAACCTGCTGCCTGAAAACCAAAAGCAAAAAATCCACATTTTTGATTCTATGAACGCCAGCGCCGGACAAGCCTTAATCGTTTTAAGGGCCATTGAGCTTATACAAACGAGAAGAAATATCAAAGAAGCGCTGTCCAGCCTCAAAAAAGAAGCGGACAAGGTAAAGATGTACGGGATGCCTCAAGATCCCAAATGGCTGGAATGGGGCGGCCGCATCAGCAAAAGCCAAGCCCAATGGCTGAAAAGACTTCAAAAAATAAGAATCAATCCTTTGCTTGGGATCAAAAAAGGAAAGATAGAAAAAATAGGATTCAGCGCAGGGGCAAAAGAAATGTCCGAGGCTCTTTTTAAAAAAATAATGTCTGACACAAAAATTTTGAGAAAAGAAAATAAGAACATCCGCATCGTCATAACGCATTGCGACAATCTCCAAGGAGCCAAAAAGCTTAAAGAAATGCTAAGACAAGAAAATTTTGAAGTTTCTTTTGTCAATTTGACCGATTCAGTCATCGGCGTCCATACGGGACCGGGGACGCTGCTTGCCGCATGGACCGAAATAGATTAACAAATAAATCAAAGCTGGAAAATCAAAATACAAGCGGGAGAATATATCATCGCAAAGCGATACAATAATTTTACCTTTTGATATTTGCATTTAAATTAAAGCGCCATTGAAGATAAAAAGCCAGAAGTTATCTGAAATTTAATTTTATATTTAATAATACTATGCACATCAAAGGCGTCGGAATGACAAAATTTGATTACAGCCAAAAACAATGGTGGGAATTTGCTTATGAAGCGGCCTTGGACGCCTTGGAAGACGCAAAAATGAAAGCAAGCCAGCTTGACGCAATAGTATTAAGCACCATCTCCAGCGCCGGAGGAGGAGAGCACCAAACGCATAAAGTTTCTTTAATTTCCGATCTTTTTAAAACCCACATACCGATAATAGAAACTCCTTCCGTATGCTCCGGAGGGGGAGTGGCTTTTTGGACGGCAAACCGGCTCGGTTTTAAAAATGTTTTGGCTTTGAGCGGAGAGAAAGCGGTGGACAATCGCACCGAAATTACAACCGATTTGATAATGTCCGCCGCAGACCGCTCCATAGAACAGACGGAAGGGATGATCTTTCCGGCTCAAAACGCCTTTGTTTGGCAGGAATATATGAAAAAATATAAAGCCACGATGGACGACCTTTCTTTAATCTCTTATAAAAATCATCAGAACGCGGCTTTAAACCCAAAGGCTTATTATTATAAAAGGCAAGTGTCCTTGGAAGATATTAAAAAATCCCCGGAAGTCGCTTCTCCCTTGCGCTTAATGGACTGCTCCATGTCGGTTAACGGCGGAGCGGCCGCGATTTTAACTCAAGAAAAAACCGACATAGAGGTGGCGGGATCGGGATTCGCAACCGATTATCTTCTTACTTTCGGAAGGGAGGAGACTCACCATTTTCGCGCTACCGAATTGGCGGCAAAAAGCGCCTACGAGCAAGCCCGGATTTCTCCTAAAGATATTGATGTCGCCGAACTCCACGACGCTTTTTCTCCCATAGAGCTTTTTTCCTATGAAGATTTGGGGTTCGTGCCGAAAGGACAAGGAGCCGAGCTTATAAGGTCGGGAAAAATAAATTTGGGAGGAGAGTTTCCAATCAACCCATCGGGAGGATTGAAAGCCAAAGGACATCCCATTTCAGTAACCGGATTGGCTCAAATTTATGAAATTACGAAACAGCTTAGAGGACAGTGCGGAGAGAGGCAGGCGAAAAACGCGCGCATCGGATTATGCCAAAATATCGGAGGAGCGGGGGGAAGCATTACAGTGCATATCTTGAGAAAAATTAAATAATTTTAAAATTGGAAAGAAGATCGTTAAAATATTTTTTAATTAAAGGAGAAGATTCAATAACGCAGACCCCTTTGCCGGGCTGGCCGTATACAACGGCAAATCCTTTTTCAGACAACAGCACGCAGGGAATGGCAAGCAAATCTTCTTCACCTTCAACAAAAACGTTTTTGTTGAAAAAAATCGCTTCTTTGATAATCCTCCACGATTCCGACTGTATCGTCCCCGCCGGATTTTCCAAAAAAAGATCATAACCCAACCCTTTTGGAACCGACATTCTCTGCGTCTTGCCGTCAAATATTTTAACATTGGAAGGCAAGTTTAAAGAACAATAGTCTCCGACCGTAATCACTTTTTTAAAATTTCTTTGCCACGCAAGCCGGTTAAATCTTATTGATACTTCGTCGTCCGAACCGAAAATAGGAAAGCCTATCGGCTCCCGCAATTTTTCCCTTAATGAATCCGGCAAAATGTAAGTTTGAAAGAAAACAGGCATAAGAAGGCGGCAAATTAAAAAATACCTTGTTTAAAAAACAAAATCAATAGAAATTAAAATGGTCCTCCAGCGGACGAAAAACCAATAATATTATGTTTTACCAATGCCCGAAATGCAAAAGAAAATGGCAATATCCGGTTAAAAAATGTCCGGACTGCTTTGAAATGCTTGAAAAAATGAACTCTAAAACGGCAAAAGTTTTTGCCGTCTCCAAGATAAGCGTTCCTTCTTTGGCCCATCCCCATGTTCCTTATTTCGCTCTGCTTTTGGAAGATGAATTCAAAAACAAGTGGGCCCAAAAAAGCTTTAAAGAATATTCCGTTGGCCAATCCGTTGATTATCCCGCTTCAGCGGACGCCAAAACCGTGGCAATTTGGCGCATCAAATATGATCTTTCCGAAGCAATTGAAAAAATCATCGGCTTAATCGGCGAACCAAACATAAAGCCAAAAAGCAAAATATTGATAATCCCGGCATTAAACGAGCCCAGGCATCCTTATTTCAAAAATAATACTTCTCCTGATTTTTTGGAGCAGACCATTCTCCTCCTGATAAACCGCGGAGCTCAAAAAGAAAATATCCAAATAGCGGGGCAAAGCTTTAACGACATTCCCATTGAAGCATGCGCCATGAAGTCGGGGCTGCTCAATGTCTGCCTTAAATACGGGATCCCTCCTTTGGATCTTTCCAAAATCCCTTTTGCCAAAAAGGATGATTTGGAGATTTCCGAAAATGTTTTTTCGGCGGATATAATTTTAAATCTTGCCATGCTTAAGACAGGGAAGGCCTGCGCTTCTGAAAATCTTTTTAAATTTTTAAATAAAAAAAATTATTTGGGACTGAAATATCTTTATGGAGAAAAAGAAATTTTTAAGAAAATACAGACCGTCCTGCCCGAAATATTGACTTTGGCGGAAGCCGACAGAATCCAAACAGAAGAAAAATTCGTCAGCTTTCTCGGTCTTGCCATGGCAAGCCGCGATTCCCTTGGGCTGGATGCCGTTTTTAACAAAATAAGACCCGGCAAGGCCTTGCCCAAAATATTGGCGGATATTAAGATGGAAGATGTTCTTATCGCCGGAAGGCAATTGGAAGAGTCCAAATTTGACAATATAAATATTTAAAAAATAGAACAAAAAAAATGAAAAATAAAATCGTTTTAGTAACAGGATCGTCTCAAGGGATAGGAAGAGCAATCGCTCTAAAATTTGCCGCTCTCGGAGCGCAAATCGCTTTAAACGATATCGCCTGCCAGGAAGAAAAATTAAAGGCCGTTAAATCAGAGATGGAAAACCTTGGGGCAAAAGCCGAATATTTCTTGGCCGACGTCTCCAATTTTGAAGAAGTTGAAAAAATGACGGCCGCGATAAAAGAAAATTTCAGCGGATTGGACATTCTGGTAAACAACGCCGGCATCGCCAAAGACAGGACTCTTGCCAAAATGACGGCTGAAGAATGGCAAAAAGTAATTGATGTTAATCTGACCAGCGTGTTCAATTGCTCTAAGAACGCTTTGCCTCTTCTGATTGCAAGCCAAGGAAGCATAGTCAATATTTCTTCATTCTCCGCTTTAAGAGGAAATTTCGGACAGGCAAATTACACCGCGGCAAAAGCGGGAATTATCGGTTTTACCAAAACTTTGTCAAAAGAAGTCGGAAAATTCGGAGTAAGAGTTAACGCAGTGGCCCCCGGGTTCATTGAATCAAATATGACCCAGGCAATGGATATGCCCGAAGAAATTAAAATGATGGTAAAAAAGCTCACCTCTCTCGGGAGAGCCGGCCAGCCTGAAGAAGTGGCAAACGCAGTCGCTTTTCTCGCTTCATCCGAAGCAAGTTTTATTACCGGAACAGTCTTAAACATAGACGGAGGGCTGGCGATATAAAACAATAAATAATAAATAACATAATTGACCATTGCCTCACAAGCTTTGGAAAACAAAAAAACATGTTAGCAATAAGCCAAAAACAAGTTAAAAACTTCTTCATTTAAACAATATAAAAATCGTTATTAAAGCGGTTGAAAACGCTTTCGGCGATTACGGCAGAGATTTGGTTCAGATGCCCTGCAAGCAATATCTTTATTTTACCGAAAACAACGGCGATTTAAGGGTGATGCCTTCTTATTCTTCGGTTTTAAAAATGGCCGGAACAAAAATCGTTAACGTCCATCCCGACAATCCGAAAAAAGGATTGCTGACCGTTATGGCCAGCATTCTTTTAAACGATCCCAAAACAGGAATGCCCGTATCAATTATGGATGGAAGCTACATCACCGCCATGAGAACCGGCGCCGCCGGAGCGGTGGCAACCAAATATTTGGCTAGAGAAGACGCCATTACTTTAGGAGTTGTCGGAGCCGGGATCCAGGCCGTCTATCAAATCGCCGCCATCTCTAAAGTCCGCAAACTTAAATCAATAGCGGTTGCCGATCCCAATGAAAAAGCCGTAAAAACCTTAATTAAAACATTGGAGAAAGAAGGAATAGAAGTCCGCGAAGCAAAAATAGAAGAAGTTTGCGGAATGGATATTCTGACAACAACCACCCCTGTCAGAAAGCCGATTATCAAAAAAGAGTGGATTAGGCCCGGAACGCATATCAATGCCATCGGCGCGGACGCGGAAGGCAAAGAAGAGCTTGAACCGGATATTTTAAGAGAAGCAAAATAATTATTGATGATTGGGCCCAAGCCAGCCATTCCGGAGAGATAAACGTTCCGGTCAGCCAAGGGATAATATCCAAAGAAAACGTTTGGGCCGGGCTTGGAGACATTGTAGCCGGAAAAAAAATTGGAAGAAACAGCCCCGAAGAGATAACTATGTTTGATTCTACCGGTTTGGGACTCCAAGATCTTTACACTGCCGTTGAAGTCTTAAAGCTGGCAAAAAAACAAGGAGTCGGCAAAGAAATAGAACTCATCTAGATTGTAGCTTGCAGGAGTCTCTCCTTCGGAGAGAAAGGAATAATAATATCATGTCCTTCTTATCCGCTCTTAAACGGATAAAACTTCCTACAAGCTAATTCCTACAAGCTCAAAATTTATGCTTTATTCCAAAGAACAAATTAAAAAAATTATTCCTTACGACGATCCCTTTCTTTGGGTTGACGAGATAGAAAAGATAGAAGGAGACACTATCTTCGGCTATAAGCAAACCTCTCCCAACGATTCTCATTTCAAGGGCCACTTTGTTGATTTTCCCATTATGCCCGGAGTTTTAGTGGTTGAAGGCCTTGCCCAAACAGGAACCCTTTTGCTCCGCGAAAAGCTGGGCGGAAACCATCAAGAAAAACATATCCTGGCTTATCAGGTAAGAAACACCCTGTTCTATTCGCCCATAATGCCCGGGGACAAGATTAAATACAAAGTCAGGCTTCTCGGAACATACGGCGCTAAAATCTCCAACTTTGTCGGAGAAGCTTATGTTGGAGACGCCTTAAAGTGCGAGTTAAGGTTCTCCGCGGCAATAATGGACAAAAAAGAGATGAAAGAAAAGTTTCTAGCAAAAGAAAGAGGCTCTTCCCAAGAAAAGAAAAAATTATTCAACCTTCCGGAACTAAAAGTGGGCAGGCTAAAGGCAAAGCTTCCTATTATTCAAGGGGGAATGGCTGTAAGAGTTTCCTTGCATAAACTGGCCGGAAATGTCGCCAAAGAAGGAGGAGTCGGAATTATCGCGGTTTCAGGAATGAAAGACTCAAGAGAAGTAAAAGAAGAAATCAAAAAAGCGCGCGAAATTGCAAAGGGAAACGGCGCAATCGGCATAAACATAATGGGAGTTGTCGGCCAGTTTAAACAACTGGTGGCGGCGGCGGTTGAAGAAAAAGTTGATCTTATAGTCCAAGGAGCCGGATTTCGCACCGATATTTTTGAAATGGCAGGAAAAGAATCCATTCCGGTTTTTGCGATGGCTTCGTCGGTAAAGGTGGCCAAAAAAGCGGAAGAAGCCGGAGCGTCGGCAGTCGTCATTGAAGGATGCGATGCCGGCGGACATTTAGGATTTCCCAAAGGACGCCCGTTCAAAAAAACAATAGATATTGTTAAAGAAGCCGTAAAGGAAGTCAAAATTCCCATTATAGCGGCCGGAGGGATTTTTGACGGAAAAGATATAGTTGAAATGCTAAAAGCCGGAGCAAAAGGAGTGCAAATGGCAACCCGTTTTGTCGCCACTGAAGAATGCGACGCAGACATAAAGTTCAAGCAAGCGCATATCAATGCCAAAAAAGAAGACGTGGTGATTATCCATTCTCCGGTAGGACTGCCCGGCAGGGCCGTCAAAACTCCTTTTGTTGAAAAGCTGCTAAAAGGCTCCGCTCCAAAACCTGATCCGATTGAGTGCCAAGGATGCATAGGCCCAGTCTGCGATAAAAGCTATTGCATATTAAAAGTCTTGGAAAACGCCAGAAAAGGAGATTTGGAAAACGGATTGGTTTTCGCCGGATCCAATGTATGGAGAGTCAACAAAATGACAACAGTAAAAGAGCTTATCAAGGAGCTGGTTGACGAGGCGAACGGAATACTGGCAAAAGAGCCTCTCTATATATAAAAATTTCAATAACCAATTTACCTGCCTACCGGCAGGCATTGGATTTTCAATGCTTCAATGATCAAACCGCATACGCTTATTTGAGAATTGAAACATTATATTATTTATTGAAAATTAAAAATTGAAAATTGAAAATTTATTCGCAGAATATGCCTGGAGAAAACAAACTTACAAAACTTCTGAATATAGGATATCCGATCATCCAAGGAGGAATGGCCGGTATTTCCGAATCAAAACTGGTTTCCGCGGTTTCCAATTCCAACGGACTGGGAACTATAGGAGCGGGACTGATGCCGGCTTCCTGGCTGGAGCAGGAAATCGTAAAAACGCGGCAGCTGACAGAAAAGCCTTTTGCGGTAAATCTTTTTATGCAAAATCCAAAGGTTGAAGAGATAGTTAAGACCATTATCAAAAATAAAGTTTCTATCGTCTTTATCGGAGGAGGAAATCCCATGCTCGTTATGCCTTACCTGAAAAACGCCGGAATAATTACAATCCCAGTCGTTCCCTCTCCAAGGCTCGCGAAAAAAATGGAAGATAGCGGCGCGGACGCCGTAGTTGTTGAAGGAATAGAATCGGGAGGGCATCTTGGTCCAAATACCACTTTTTGCCTCATCCCCCAAACGGCAAAGCTAGTTGAAAAAATTCCCGTTATCGCGGCCGGAGGGATTTTTGACGGAAAGACTGCAGCAATGGCTATGGATGCCGGAGCCGACGGCGTCCAAATAGGCACAAGATTTTTGGCTGCTTCGGAGTGCGTTGTTTCTGAAAGCTACAAGCAAAGAATTTTGGACGCCTCCGCAGACGATATTGAGGTCGTCTTGGCTTTTACCGGCCACCCTTTGAGAGTAATCAAAAACAAATGGGCCGAAGATATGAAAAAGCTGGAAGCAAAAAACGTCTTCCCTGAAGAATTGAACGCAGGGAAAATAGCCGGATCCTTGGGAGGGGAGAATGTAGATAATATCCCTCTTTTGGCGGGATTATGCTCGGCAAGCATCAAGGAAATAAAATCCTGCCGGGAGATTATAGAAGAAATTGCCGAATCTTTAAAAAAATGAACAAAACAGGGGCAACAATTTGCAAAATACTCCTTAAACCGGCCATAGAAAAGACGTTCATTAATAAAATAAGAGGAGAGAAAAACATTCCGAAGGGCAATTTTATATTGGCCGCGAATCATCAAAGCAACCTTGACCATATTATTATCGGGTCTTTCCTTGTTCCGAGAAAATTCAAATTTATGGGACAAACCGACGGGCACAAAGGCGTAAAAAAAATATTGGTAAATTTATTTTACGGCTTTTTTGGAGTAATTCCCTTAGACAGAGGCAGCAGCAAATCCAAAAAAACAGCCATTCAAAAAGCGGTGGAGGCTATAAAAAAAGGATATGTTCTAGGCATTTATCCCGAAGGCACAAGAACCCGCACAGGAACGCTGGGAGAGGCAAAACCCGGAGTGGCTAAAATATTTTTGGCCAGCGGTGCGCCGATTGTCCCGATAGCCATCAAGGGAGCCTTTGAGCTTTTTCCTCCTCACGGAAAATTAAAAATTAAAAGATCCATAGAAGTAAGGATAGGAAAGCCGATTTACTTTAAAAAAGAGCTGAAAGCGGGGCAAGGAATTCCTTACCGATCCGAAAAGTACCAAAATTTATGCAAAAAAATTTCCGAAAAAGTAATGTCTAAAATTTCGGAACTGTCCAAAAAATAATATTATGGCAAAAATAAAAAAAATACTAATAGCCAACAGGGGAGAAGTAGCTTTGCGCATAATCCGAACCTGCAAGGAAATGGGAATAAAAACGGCGGCTCTTTGCCCTATGCCCGGACAGGAAAAGTTTTTTTTGGAAACCAAATTTGCCGATGAATATCATTTTTTAAACCAAGAAGGAAGCCATGGATACTTAAGCTCTGAAAAAATTATAAGCATAGCGAAAAAAGCAAACGCTGACGCTATCCATCCGGGATACGGATTCCTTTCTGAAAATTGGAAGTTCGCAGAGCTTTGCGAAAAAAATAAAATCAAGTTTATCGGACCCGATCCGGACATCTTAAAAATTTTTGAAGATAAAATAAAAGCTAAAAATTTTGCCGAAAGCGAAGGGCTCCCGATTTTGCCGGCAAGCAAAGGATCTATAAAAACTCAAAAAGACTTGATGGAATGGGCTCAAAAAATTGGCTCTCCTTTTGTTCTCAAAGCCCAAAGAGGAGGAGGAGGGATCGGCATAAGAATAATTGACGGAGAGATTACCGTAAACCAAATTTCTTCAATTTCTTCCGATATCCAAAGGCAAATGTCGGTTTCTTTTTCCGACGCGGATTTTTTTCTGGAAAAATATCTGCCCGAGGCCAAGCATATAGAATTTCAAATCCTCGGAGACGGAAAAAACGCCGTGCATCTCGGAGAAAGGGAATGCACTATCCAAAGAAGATTCCAAAAACTGCTTGAAGAAGCTCCTTCCTCTTTTCTAGACAGCGAGTTAAGAGAAAAAATGGGATCGCTGGCGGCCGGACTGGCTAAAAAACTAAAGTATAAAGGAGCCGCTACGGTAGAATTTTTGGTAGACAGAAATAAAAATTTTTATTTTATGGAGGTTAATCCGCGGCTTCAAGTTGAACATCCGATTACCGAAGCGATTACCGGCATTGATATAGTCGCCGAGCAAATTAAAATAAGCCAAGGAGAAGAATTGGGCTTCAGCCAAAAAGACATTCGCCTGAACGGCTGGGCGATAGAAGCGAGAATCAACGCCGAAGATCCCCAAAAAAAATTCCGGCCATGCCCGGGGACCGTTCAAAAATATCTGCCTCCGGGAGGACAGGGAATTTTTATGCATACTTTTCTTCAACAGGGACAAAAAATTTATCCTTATTTTGATTCTATGATGGCAAAGCTGGTTGCTTGCGGTAAAAACCGGCAAGAAGCTATCGCCAAGCTTAACCGCGCGCTGGACGAATTAATTATTGAAGGAGTCCCCACCACCTCTCCCTTTTTCAAAATAGTCGCCGCTGACAGCAGCTTTTTGAAAGGAGATTTTTTTACCAATTTTATAGAGAGAAAGGACATCGCGCAGAAGCTTTCCAAGGAACCGGCTCAGCTTTTCTGCGAGGTGTGCGAAGTAGAAGAAAAAGATATCGCTGAAATTGTTTTTCATATATATAAAGAGCTGAAAAAGGAAAAGCCCGAATCTCCGCAAAAAACATCAAATTGGATTTTGGCCCAAAGATTAAAAATGCTGGAATAAAATATTGCGGCAGCGATGCGGCAATATGGAACAGCTTTGAATCCTCTTAAAAATGCAAATAAAAATAAAAGGAAAAATTTATAACATTGAGGTTTTTGAACCGCAGAAGGGATCTGTTACGGTCAGGGTAAACGGCCAAGAATTTAATTTCGGAGAAAAAAAGAATTCTTGCGGCCGCTTAAAAGAAAAAGGCAAAGGGAAAGGAACCTCCTCAAAAGAATCTAAAAAAGAAATAAAAGCCCCCATAACGGGAGTTATTTCCAAGATATTTGCAAAAGAAGGAGATCCGATCCTTCCCGGACAAAAAATTTTAAATTTATGCGCTATGAAAATGGAAAACGAGATAGTGTCGGAGATAGAAGGAAAAATAAAAAAAGTCGCGGTTAAAGAGGGGCAGACGGTAAAGTCCAACGAACTGTTGGCGGAATTAGAATGATTGCGTTATTTCCTAATTTTTAAGATAATTCAATAAAAATTGAAAATTAAAACATCTATGGTCGTCAACTCTTTCCCTCTGCTAAATTCTACCAATATCAAAGCCAAAGAGCTCGCCCGGGAAGGAGCTGATCCTTGGACGGTTATTCTTGCAGAAGAACAGGCCGGCGGTTACGGCAAAGAAAAACGCCAATGGTTCTCGCCCAAAGGAGGATTGTATTTTTCAGTCATTCTTCCCAAAAGCGACATTAAGGATATCCAGATCTTAACCGTTCTAGCGGCTTTTTCCGTTGCGAGAATATTAAATGAAGAATACAAAGTCCAAGCTTTAATCAAGCCGCCAAACGATATTTGGGTGAATAATAAGAAAATAGCCGGTATTTTAACGGAGAATATCATTGCCGGAGAAAAAGCGCAAAGTTCGGTTATAGGCATAGGGATAAACACGAATATTAAAAATTTCCCGAAAGATTTGGCTAATATCGCCGCTTCGCTTAAAATAGAAACAGGGCAAGAATCAGATAATAAAGATTTGATGAAAAAAATAACGGAAGAGCTTAAAAAGCAATTGGAAGCGATAAGCCAATAAGCCGAATTAAAAATGCAAATATCAAAAATTAAAATGACAATGCAAAATGTTAAAATGATTGAAACGGAAATTTTATAATTTTACATTGTTATTTTACCTGCCTGCCGGCAGGCAAGCATTTTGATTTTTAAGTTATTTACTATGTCTTTTGAAGAACAAATAAAAAAACTGGAACAAAAAACCGATGCTCTTGACTCTCCTGATTTTACCGTTAAGCAGCGTCAAAAAGGAAAGCTGACGGCAAGAGAAAGGATAGAAGCTCTCCTAGACAAAGACAGCTTTGTTGAACTTAATCCTTTCGCGCAATCCAGGTTTGACGATTTTGGAATGGACAAAAAGAAAGTTTCCGGAGATGCGGTCATTTCAGGCTTCGGCAAGATTAACGGACGGCAGGTCTGCCTTTATAGCCAAGACTTTTCAAAAATAGGAGGATCTCTGGGAGAAATGCACGGACAAAAAATAATCAGCGTTCTAAAAATGGCTAGAGAAACCGGCTGTCCTTCAATCGGAATCATTGACAGCGGAGGAGCGCGCATCCAAGAAGGAATATCAAGCCTTGACGGCTATGCCGGAATCTTTAGAGAAATGATCAAATCTTCAGGAGTAATCCCTCAAATTTCCGTTATCCTGGGGCCTTCCGCCGGAGGAGCTTCTTACGCTCCGGGGCTCTCCGACTTTATTTTTATGGTTGAAGGAATTTCTCAAATGTATATTACCGGTCCGGAAGTAATTAAATCGGTAACCGGAGAAAAAATTTCTTTCAACGATCTCGGAGGAGCTTCCGTCCATGCTTTGCAGAGCGGATGCGCCCACTTTATTTTCCAAAACGAAAACGAATGTTTGGAAAATGTTAAGAAACTTTTAAGCTTCCTTCCTTCAAACAACTTGGAAAGCCCTTCCGCCGAAAAGCCCTGCGGCGCAAAAAACTCCTGCCCAAAGCTTTTGGAAATAGTGCCTGACGAAGAAGGGAAGGGATACGATATGAAAGAAGTGATTGAAGAAATTTTTGACCCGGATTCTTTTTTTGAAGTCCAAGAGGGTTTCGCTCCCAATTCAATTTCCGGTTTCGGCCGGCTGGGGGGATATGTTGTGGGAATTGCGGCCAACCAAGCCAAAACCATGGCCGGAACATTGGATGTCAATTCTTCGGATAAAATCGCCCGCTTTGTAAGATTCTGCGATTGTTTCAATATCCCAGTCATTAACTTGATTGACACTCCCGGATATCTCCCGGGAACGGATCAAGAGCATAAAGGAATAATTCGGCACGGAGCGAAAATATTATACGCTTACGCCGAAGCCGGCGTTCCTAAAATAAGCTTGATTTTAAGAAAAGCTTTCGGCGGAGCCTATATCGCTCTTGCGTCAAAAGAGCTTGGATATGACAAAGTCGTCGCATGGCCTTCGGCTCAAATAGGAGTAATGGGCCCAAAGCAAGCTGTAAAAATTATTTTCCGCAAAGAGCTGGAAAAAAATCGGCACAATCCCGAATTTGAAAAAGAAAAAATTTCCGAGCTTTCCGAAACATTTTTAAGCCCGTGGCAGGCCGCCAAGCTTGGAAAGATAGACTTGATAATCAAGCCTCAAGAGACTAGAACCGTTTTGTTCAAGCTGTTGGAGTCTTTGCTTAATAAGCGCGGGAATAAAATCCCTAGAAAGCACGGGAATATTCCGCTATAATATTATTAACATGGCAAAAGTCAGCATTATTGTAGGCCAAAGCGCCTCTCTCTCCAAACAAATAATGGAAAAATATTCTTTGACAATGATTCCTTTTGTAGTTGACTGGAAGTCTGAAAAAAGCAACCTCAACCCGGAAAGCATTTTCCAAAAGATGGCTGACTCCGAAGAAAACGGTTCGGAAGATTTGCCAAAAACCTCTCATCCGGCGCCATGGCTTTTTAAAAGCTTTTTTGAAGAAAAGCTTAAAAATTCCGATTCGGTTCTTTTTGTTTCTTTAAGTTCTAAGCTGTCAGCCACTTTTGAATCCGCCAACACCGGCAAAGAAATGCTCAATCCTTCCCTCAAGGAAAAAGTTTTTCTTTTTGACAGCCAGAATGTCAGCGCCGGAGAAGGATTGATCGCAATCAAAGCGGCAGAAATTATCGGACAAGGAAAATCAATTCAAAAAGCCGTTGAAGAATTGCAGGATTTTAAACAAAAAATTTGTTCAGCGGCGATTGTTGAAAATATCAAATGGCTGGAAAAAGGCGGAAGGGCAAAAGGCTTGTCAAAACTTGCATTGCCTTTTTTGCAAAAAACGGGAGCGAATATCGTCCTTAAAATTAAAAACGGGAAGATAGAGCCGGCTATGCTGTCCCTAAAGAACAGCAACCAAGCCTCGGCGGTCTTTAATTTTTTTAAAAAAGACAAAAACAGGCAGAAAGCGCGAGTAGCGATAACTTATGCGCAGAACGAACAAGAAGCCAAAGACCTCAAAAATCTGATATTGAAAGAATTTCCCGAAACCGAGATAGCTTTCGTCTGTCCGATTGATAATATTATAGGGATACATACCGGTCCCAACGCCTTAATCTGCGCGTGGCATCCTTTGGAATGATATGCTTTTAAATTGTTATTTGCCAGCCGCTCTTATTTCTTATTTCCTCGGCTCAATTTCCGCCGCCGTTTTGGTTGGAAAGCTTTTTACCAAAAAAGATTTTCAGAAAGAGGGAAGCGGAAACCTTGGAGCCACCAACGCTTTGCGCATTGTCAGCAAAGAGAAGGGAAAAGCGTGGGGAGTTTTTGCTTTTCTTGCCGTTTTTCTTTTTGACGCCGGAAAGGCCGTCGCCGCATGCCTTATCTCTCTAAAAATTGTTCCCGATTACAATATTGCTTTGACTTTAGCTGTTTTTTTCGCCGTTCTCGGACACAATTATTCCGTATTTCTAAAATTCCGCGGAGGAAGAGGAGCCGCATCTCTCCTCGGAGTCTTTTTGTTTTTTGACTGGCGCGTTTTCTTGGCATGGTTCGGAACTTTTTTAACAACAGCCTCCATCTTTGAAATAATTGAGAGCAAAAAATTTGATAAAAAAACAATTGCCAGAGCCGCAAACCGCCAAATTATCGGCCGGCTTTTCGGAGAGGTATTTGCGCTCGTTCCCGTTTATTTTCTTAATCAGTCGCTTTTTTGGCCTTGTTTGCTCGCCACTCCGTTAATCCTGGTTCGGCACAAAGACAGGATAGAAAAACAGCTAAAGGAGATTGCAGAGAAAGATTAGGCCGCGAGCATAAATTTCTAAATCCAATAAGCATACCTCTTATTTAAAATCATCCAATCTCTGCCGGCGTTTCATTTTCTTTTAACGGTTAATTTATAGACTTTTTGGCTTTTTCTTGGTAAGATTTCCTTAGAAATCCAGCCCTCGTGGTGTAATGGATAACATGTCTGTCTTCGGAACAGAAGATTGCAGGTCCGACTCCTGCCGAGGGCACGAAGAGAAAGCCACGTAAAAATCCGAAAGGATTTTGTATCGTGGCCGAGAGCGTGAAGAGAAAGAGAAATTCTGCAAACCGCAAGCTAAGAAGCTATAAAGCAAATGATATTGACTAAAAGTAAAAAAAGTTTCATTATCTTAGCAGGAGCCCTGTCTCTGTTTTTGTTTTTAGCGCCGAACGTATTGGCCGGAGGCCAAAACTGCCCGACCGAAGGGCTTGTTCCCTGCGGAACGGAAGGCTGTCCTTGCGAAATTTGCGATCTTTTCAAAATGATAAACGGGATTGTAAACTATATAATCACTGGCATAGTTCCTTTGATTGCCATATTGTTCGTGACTTACGGCGGATTTAAATATATTACCGCAGACGGCGATCCCGGAAAAATAAAAGAAGCTAATGACGTTTTTACCGCCGCGATAATAGGATTGGTCATCATTTACGGCGCATGGATGGCCATAGGATTTGCTTTGAATTTAATCGGAGTCGCCGAGTGGACGGGACTGGGAAACTGGTACCAAATCAATTGCCCTTAAATCCTTTGCCCTCATAGCTCAATTGGCAGAGCAGTTGCCTCTTAAGCAATTGGTTACAGGTTCAAGTCCTGTTGAGGGCACAGAATGGAAATTTAAAATGTAAAAATCAAAATGTAAAATTATTGTATCGCTTCGCGACAATATATTACCCCGCGGAAGGGGATACCATAATTTTGCATTTTGATGTTTGAATTTTGCATTTTCGCGTCGAAATTTCCTCATGTTTATAACAGATTTAATAAATTCAGATTACTAAATAATACAAAAACGATATGTTTAAACCAGAAGAAAAATTAAAAATTATAAACGATTATAAAATCCACGAAACCGATACCGGTTCAGTAGAAGTTCAAATCGCTTTGCTGACCGCTGATATCAAAAGACTGTTGGAACATTTTAAAATCCACAAAAAAGACCTTCATTCCAAAAGGGGGCTTTTAAAAATGGTGGCCAAAAGAAGAAAGCTTCTAAAAGTCTTGGCCAAAGAAGACGAAAAGAAGCACGATGCTCTTGTTAAAAAATTAGGGTTATAGAGCCAATGTTAAAGCTAGGACAAAAAGAACAAAGGGTGGCCGTGTTGATTGATGTTCAGAATATGTACTATTCGGCCAGAAACCTTTATCAAGCAAAAGTTAATTTTAACGAACTGCTTAAAAGCGCCGTCAACGGCCGGAAGCTTATCCGCGCCATTGCTTATGTTGTTAAAAGCGAAGGACAAGAATCCGATCCTTTTTTCAAGGCTCTTTCCCATATCGGCATTGAGTTGAAAATGAAAGGCTTGCAGATTTTTCCGGGCGGACTTAAAAAGGGGGACTGGGATGTGGGAATCGCCATGGACGCGGTAAGGCTTAGCTCTTCCGTGGATAATATTGTGCTGGTTTCCGGAGACGGAGACTTTTTGCCGTTGATTGACTACATTAAAAACGCCACTCCCGTTTTTGTAGAAATAATGGGATTCGGGAGAACCACGTCCGGAAAGATTAAAGAAGCGGCTGACCGTTATTTTGATTTGGAAGAAAACAAAAAAAAGTACTTAATATCTTAAAATTATGGAAGAAAAAATTTTTAAATTAGAAATCGGACCTAAAATCCTTGAAGTCAACACTCGGCCTCTCGCCAAGAACGCCAACGGATCGGTTTTGGTAAAATACGGCGACACGACTGTTTTGGCTACTTGCGTAATGTCCAAAAAACCGCTGGAAGGAATTGATTTTTTCCCTTTAACCGTTGAATATTCCGAGAGATACTACGCGGCTGGAAAAATTCTAGGATCTAGATTTATCCGCAGAGAAGGAAGGCCTACTGACGAGGCTGTTTTAATTTCCAGGATTATTGACCGCGCCCTGCGCCCGCTTTTCCCCAAAGACCTTAATTACGAAGTTCAAATAATCATTACTTGCCTTTCTTGGGACGGAGAAAATGATCCCGCAACATTGGGTCTTTTTGCCGCATCTCTCGGCCTTTTGATTTCAGACATTCCATGGAACGGCCCGACGGCCGCCGTCCGCGTCTCTAAAAACGACCAAATGAAGCTTTTCCCGAATTATCAAGAAAGAGAAGAAAGCGTTTATGATTTAATAGCGGCCGGAGTTGATTCGGACAAAGGCGTTCTGATTAATATGATAGACGGCCAGGCGAAAGAGGCTTCCGAGCAGTCTATTTTTGAAGCTTTTGACTTTGCCAAACCTGAAATCAAAAAACTTCTTGACCTTCAAAAAGAAATTTGCGAAAAAATCGGAAAAGAAAAAATAAAGATAGAAGAAAAGCCTTCAGACAAAGATCTTGAAGAAAGCGTTAAAAAATTCCTTGCCGGTAAAATTGAGCAGGTCTTGACGACATCAACGGTCAAAGATAATTTAAGCACCTACCAAGATTCTCCCGTAAGAGGAGGCGCGTGCAACGGATTCTCTTTGTCCGACCTTAAAAACGAGCTAAAAGACTTTCTGAAAGACCAAGATCAGGAAAAATTGAACTACGGAGTCAGCTTGTTTGAAAAGGAAATAGAAAAAACTTTTGAAGAAAATATTCTAAACAATGAAAAAAGGCCGGACGGCAGAAAGCTTGACCAAGTCAGGGATCTCTCCTGCGAAGTCGGATTGCTCCCCAGGACCCACGGATGCGGAATGTTTTCCCGCGGAGAGACAAGCGCCTTGTCTATCTTAACTTTAGGGTCTCCAAGCGACCATAAATTAATGGAAGGAATGGAAGTCAGAGGCAAAAAAAGATTTATGCACCATTATAATTTCCCTCCTTACTGCACAGGAGAAGTAAAACCGATCCGCGGAACCGGACGCAGGGAAATCGGGCATGGAATGCTTGGCGAAAAAGCAATATTGCCCATGATACCGGATATTGAAGATTTTCCTTACACTATTAGAATCGTTTCAGAGGTTTTGTCTTCAAACGGATCTTCCTCAATGGCTTCAACCTGCGCCGCCAGCTTGGCTTTAATGGACGCCGGAGTGCCCATTAAAAACCCGGTAGCCGGAATCGCGATGGGACTGGTAACCGATGGAGAAAAATATAAAATCTTAACCGACATCCAAGGCCCTGAAGACCATCACGGACATATGGACTTTAAAGTAGCCGGAACAAAAAACGGCGTTAACGCCATTCAGCTTGACGTAAAAACCTTGGGACTGACAAAAGAAATACTGGAAGAAACAATGATTAAAGCAAAAAAAGCCCGCGAAGAAATCTTGGCTAAAATGCAATCCGTAATTGCGGAGCCTCGCAAAGAGCTCTCCCAGTATGCCCCAAGAATATTTGTGTTCTCAATTAAACCGGAAAAAATAAGGGAAGTCATCGGATCGGGAGGAAAGGTGATAAATGAGATAATTGATACGTGCGGGGTGACGATAGACATTGAAGATTCCGGAAAAGTGTTTATCACCGGAGAGAAAGAGGAAGCGGCGAAGAAAGCTATGGACTGGATTAAAAATATCGTCAGAGAAGTAAAGGCGGGAGAGTTTTTCCCCCAAGGAAAAGTAAAAAGAATTTTGGATTTCGGAGCCTTCGTTGAGATACTGCCCGGACAAGAAGGAATGGTCCACATTTCCCAGCTGGCAGACCGGCGAGTAGAAAAAGTTACGGACGTAGTAAGCGTCGGAGACATTATTCCGGTTAAAGTCATTTCTATTGACCAACAGGGCAGAATCAATTTATCATTAAAAGAAGCTAAGAATAAAAATTAATCTAAAATCGGCGGCTTCCATGTCAGAAGAAATCAGGGACCTCTTCCAAAGAGAAAATATAAAAACAATGAAAAAGGATTTGAGAAGCCTTGCGGAGTCGGAGACCCAAGAAAAAAAAGAGCAATTTTTAGGTTTGCCCCAAAAAGAAAAGGCGGCCGTTCCGACTCCTCCTGCTCCTCCTGCTCCTTTGGCGAAGGAAAACAAAAAGCCCCAAGTTCCGACTCCTCCCGCATTCAACAAGAAAGAGGATCTTCCAAAAAACGACCCGGAAGAAAGGCTGGCGGAAAAATTCGCCCAAATCAAAAAAGACCAAGAAGAAAAAGCAAAGATGATTGAAGAAAGGCAAACAAAAGACATGGAAGAAACGGAAAAGGCGGAAAAGAAAATTACGGATGAAGAGAAAAGAAGACAGGAAGACCAAAAAGCCGAACAGAAAAAGAAAGAAGAAAAAAAAGAAAAAGAAAGGCTAGACAGCGCGATCTCTTCCGCCCAAGAAAAAATTATTCAAACGGCAAACGTTCCTCCTTCGGAGAGGACTCTTTCCTCTGAAAAAAATTCTTCTTCCTCCGCCGGCTCCGATCGGCCCGCTTCTTTTGAAGACAAATATAAAGAAGAAATAACGGAAGCTCCGAAGCTTCCGGACAAAAAAGGAGCTCCATTCTTTAGCTCTCCCGAAACAGAAAGCAAAAAAGAAGAGCCCCTTCCGGCCGCCAAAAATCCCCAAGAGCCTGTAAAAAGACCGTTAGACATTTCGGACAAAAAAGCTTCAACTGAATTTAAGGCGCCGTTTCCTGCTCAAGAAGAGAAGAAAACGGAAGAAAGAGAAGACAGCCCCCATCAAGAACAAGACCGGGCAAAGGATAAAAGCGCCGAACCCGTTGGTGAAAAAGAAAGGATTAAGGCGCTGGAAGAAAAAGAAAAAGAAATAGACAAAGCTTTGGAGGAAAACGGCCAAAAGAAAATACCAATAAGCTTGCAGTCGGAAAAAATATCCAAAGAAATTGAAAAAATCAAGCAATCCCAGCTGCAGGGGATTTTAGCCGAAGAGAAAGAGATAGAAGAAAGGGTGAAAGAACTGGAAGAGAGGGAAAAAACCGCTTCCTCGGCAGAAGAAAAAAGAAAAACCGAGACAGAACGGCAAGAATCTGAAAAAGCTAGAGAAGAAATTGAAGAGAAGAAATACCAAATTGAAGACAGCATTGCGAGCATGGAGTCCCAATTAAACGAATGCAAAAAAAATTCTTCTTTCATATTGGAGAGAGAGAAAAAACTGCTCAAAGAAAAAGAAAATATAAAAAACCAAAAAGAAGCCGTCGGGCTTCTGAAAAAGAAAGGAGAGCTGGAAAAATCTTTAGAGGATCTTAGCGAAAAGACAGACTCTTTGAAAAAGAATCTTTCTTTGCTTCTAAGAGAAAAAGAAGAAAAGGAAAAGGCCTTGGAAGAAGCCGTTGAGGAAGAAGAGATTGTTGAAAGCAACCTCCGTCAAGTTGAACAGCAAGAAGAAAAAGAAAAAGACCAGGCTCTTTTAAGGAAAATAGAAGCTCAAAGAAAAGAATTGTCTGAAAAAAGAAAAGAGAAAGAAAAAGCAAGATGGATGCTGGAAGACGAAAAAGGGGAGATAGAAAAAAAAGAAAAAGAAATTAAAAAAGAATATCAAAGAGCGGCCAAAAAAATAGAAGAAGAATCAAAAGAGATGAAGATAATTGAAGAAAAAACGAAATTTATCAATGGCTAAACATTCTTTCTTCGCAAAAATTTTAATCCGATTCTTAATTTTAATAATTTTGGGGGCGATGGCAGCGACGGCAATATTTTTATTTTAAAAGTCCGAGCCGGCATCCTGCCCGAAAACAAAAAATAATGGAAAAAGAATTTTTAAAAAAGATACAGGAATCTCTTGAGCAAAGAAAAGAAACCATAAGAAAAGAGTTAGGCGGCTTTGCCAATGAAAGCCCTGAAACCAAGAAAGATTGGAACGCCCGATATCCCCAATTTGAGGGGAGCGGCTTGGAAGACGAAGCTGACGAGGTGGAAGAATACGAAAGCCTCCTTTCCATTGAAAAAACCTTGGAAAAAAAACTTAAAGACATTGATGCGGCCTTGGAAAAAATACAAAAAAACAGCTACGGATTATGCGAAAAATGCGGAAAAGAAATATCCAAAGAAAGGCTGGAAGTTTGTCCGGAAGCCAAATGGTGTTCTGATTGCATCCAATAACTTTCTGCCGACAGACAAGGCTTAGAAATTAAAAATTAGAAATTTTTAATAAAAGTGCCTGTTAAAATTTTTTCAGCCGCCATAAACGGCCTAGAAGCGCAAATTATTGAAGCGGAGATAGAGGCTTCTTACGGTTTGCGCTCTTTTAATATAGTAGGGCTGGCCGACAAAACAATCCAGGAATCAAGAGAAAGAATCGGATCCGCCATTAAAAGCTCCGGATTGAAAAGCCCTCTTTCTCAAGCGGTCAAGCTTTTAGTAAGCCTTGCTCCGGCAGGATTAAAAAAAGAAGGCTCTCTATATGACCTGCCCATAGCTTTAGGATATCTTTTGGCTTCAAAGCAAGCTTTATTCAAAACTGGCGGGAAAATAATAATAGGAGAGCTTTCTCTCAACGGAACTTTGCGCCCGATCAAAGGAGCGCTTATTATCGCCTCAAAAGCAAAAGAAAAAGGGTTTGAAGAAATAATCCTTCCTGAATCTAACGCCAAAGAAGCCTCTTTAATAAAAGGAATAAAAACCGTCGGAGTAAAAAGCTTAAAAGACGCCTTGGCTTATTTGGAAAACCGGCTGAAAATTTCTCCCGCTTCCAATGAGCGCGAAACGGCTGAAATCCGGCCGCTAGACAACTTTGAGGTAAATATGGATTGGATACAAGGGCAGGAGCTCGCTAAAAGAGCCTTAGAGATAGCGGCTTCAGGCGGACATAATATTTTGATGGAAGGGCCTCCGGGAACGGGAAAGACGCTTTTAGCCAAAGCCATGGCCTCTATTCTCCCTCCTCTTTCCTTTGAGGAATCATTGGAAGTTACTAAAATTTATAGCGCCAGCGGCCTTCTTCCTGAAAACAGCTTTATATTAAAAAACCGGCCTTTCCGCTCTCCTCACCATACTGCTTCAGGAGCTTCTTTAATCGGAGGAGGGAATCCTTTGTCCGCCGGAGAAATAACCTTGGCTCATCGCGGCATTTTATTTTTGGACGAATTTCCTGAATTCCATCGGGACGTTTTGGAAAGCCTTCGTCAACCCATGGAAGAAGGAACAGTTTCCATCTTGCGGTCCAGCGGCCGAGCCTCCCTTCCGGCCCGCTTCACTTTAGTGGCCGCCGCCAACCCCTGTCCTTGCGGAAACTTTGGAGACCCTGAAAAAGAATGCTCTTGTCTTCCCGGACAAATTCTAAGATATCGCCGAAAGCTTTGCGGCCCGATAATGGATCGGATAGATTTATTTATCAAAGTCCCCCAAATAAAATTTGAAAGGCTGACAGCCCAAGAGAACAGGGGACAAAGCGAAAAGATAAAAGAAAAGGTGATTGAAGCCAGAGCCGTCCAAGAAGAAAGGCTCAAAAATATCCCCAAATCTTTTACAAACAGCGAGATGGCCGGGCCTCAAATAGAAAAATTCTGCAAGATAAGCGACAGCTCAAAGCAAATATTAAAAAAAGCGGTTGATTCAGGAACCCTTTCAGCCCGAGGCTTTCACAAGATTTTGAAAGTATCCCGCACCATAGCCGATTTGGAAAAATCAGAAGAAATAAAAAACTCCCACGTAATGGAAGCTTTGATGTACCGAAAGAAAGACTAAAAATTCTATTTCTTAAAAGAGAGCAAGGCTCCAAGCCTGTATTTGGCAAGAGGATTGGCAGTCCCGCGGACATCAAAATGCAAATGGCATCCGGTTACGCCGATTACTCTGCCCGTATTACCGATATAACCGATGAGCTGGCCCTGGGAAACGGTTTCGCCGGCGGAAACCAAGACTTTGGACAAATGGGCATAAATAGTAACGACCCCGTTGGGATGGAGAATATTGGTATAAATTCCCAAAGGCCACTGGTTGGCAGATATTTGCACTTTCCCTCCCGCAGAAGCAAAAACGGGAGTGCCGCACTGGTTTGCAATATCAACAGCATTGTAAAAATGAAGCCTTTGGCTGATCGTTCCCGTTGTCGGGATGATAAAATATCCTTCCGGCAAGACATTCCCGGCGCTTTGAGCCAAGATCGGAGTGCTGGCCGCGGTAGGAGAAGACACTTTCCCTCCGGGAACGATAATCATATCTCCAATAATCAATTTTGAGCCTTCTTCCATTTGATTAAAGGCTATAATTTGATCTTGCTGGGCTTTGTAAGTTTTAGCTATTCCAGAAACAGTATCTTTCTCTTTAACAATATGCATTACTCCGGAAACGGGAAGAATAATCAATTTTTGCCCGGCTTTGATAAATGAGCCCTTTTTTAAATTATTGGCCCAAAGGACAGTTTCCGTGCTGATTTTAAATTTCTCCGCAATTCCCGCTAAAGTGTCTCCTTCTTTTACGGTATATTGGATAATGTCTTTTTCTTCTTTTTCTGCTTGAGCTTCTTCCCCAAAATCAGATATGCTCGCCAGCGATTGAGGCTTCACAAAAACGGGAGAGGGCACTCCTTTGAGAATAGACCTCTCTAGAATAGTTAAATTTTGGACAGAGTCAACTGTATTTTGAGCATTTAAGAGGACGCAAGAAGCCGATTTTTCTTCTCCGCCGCTTTCCGCGCAATGATTCTTATTGTCGGCCGCTGCCAAGCTGAAAACGGCCAAAATCCCCAAAAAACAAAAAAGAAGGCTTCTTTTGCTTATGCCGTCTTTCGTTCCTCTTAAAATCAGACTCTTTAATAAAAATTGGATATATTTAGAAATACGCTATATAATTTAATAGTTTCAACTTCAAATGTCAAGCCAATTATCCACAATTAAACAAACCAAGGATCTTTTGGAAAAATACGGCCTAAGCCCCAAAAAAAGCTTCGGGCAGAATTTCTTGGTAAGAAAAGAAGAAGTTAAAAACCTGATTAATGCCGGAGAAATAAAAAAAACCGACATTGTTTTGGAAATCGGTCCGGGCATCGGAATTTTGACCAAAGAGCTGGCTAAATCAGCCCGAAAAGTAATTGCCGTAGAGAAAGATTTCCAAATGGCTAAAATCCTTGAAGAAGAGCTTTCCCTCTTGAAGATCAGCAATGTAGAAATAGTCCGAAAAGATATTTTGGATTACTTGAAAGAAGACGGTTTAAAGCTAAAAGAATATAAAGCGGCGGGAAATATTCCTTTTTACCTGACGGCTCATTTGATCAGGCTTCTTTTAGAATCTCCCAATCCTCCAAAAAATATGGCTTTCGTCCTGCAAAAAGAAGTGGGACAGCGCATTGCCAGCCTTCCGCCAAAAATGAGCCTTCTTTCGGCTTCGGTCCAATTTTACGCCAGCCCCCGATTGTGCGGATATATTAAAAAATCTTCCTTTTGGCCCTCCCCAGCGGTTGATGCGGCAATTATTAAAATCTCCCCGAAGCCCCTTGATCCAAATGTAAATCGCGATCTTTTTTTTAAAATTTTAAAAGCCGGCTTTTCCCAGCCGCGGAAGCAAATCGCCAACAACTTATCAATTTCTTTAAAAGCTGATAAAATAGAAATCAATAACTGGCTTTTAAAAAATAACATCCAGCCTTCCCAAAGAGCAGAAACATTATCAATAGGGGATTGGATAAATTTAACAAAAACTTTCAATGATTAAAAAAACGGACAAGATTCTCTTTTTCTCTGCCGTTGTTTTTATCTCTTTGTTTTTTTCCGCTTCTTTTTGCTCGGCGGCTTTTGATTTGGCCACTCCCATAATTATCGGTTTTTTGCAAATTGCCTGCCAAATTGTCCTTTTTTTGACTTCAGGGATTTTAGGCCTGGCTGGAGGCTTTTTAGAAATAATGGCCAGCCCGCAGTTTATCGCCGCCAAATTCACCAGCAACGAATTTGTGGCGCTGGGAACGAATATCACGCTAGGGTTTGCCAATATCGTCATCCTTTTGTCTCTTTTGGCCATAGGAATCGGCACGGCTTTAAGGCTGGACAAGTTTGACGCCAGGAAAAATTTTTCCAGTTTATTGATCGTTATTTTCTTGATTAATTTTTTTGCTCCTCTTTTTTGCGGATTGATTATAGACGCTTCCAATATTGTAATGAATTTTTTTATCGGCAGCGGATTTTCAGCTTCCAAGGTTCTTTCAAACGCCTTGGCCGCCCAAGGAAATAATCTAGCATCTCACGCCAACGGACTTGCCACGATAGTTGAGCTTTTGAATCTAAAATTTCTGATGCAGACTGTCATTATGATTGTTTTTAACCTCTCTTTAGCTATTGTCCTCTTTCTTTTCGGCCTTCTTTTCGTTATGAGATACGCCGCGCTTTGGACACTGGTCATCCTTTCTCCTTTGGCTTTTTCTTGTTATATCCTCCCTTCCACTAGAAAGATATTCAACACTTGGATGAATCAATTCGTCAACTGGTGTTTTGTGGGAGCTATTGCTTCTTTCTTTCTTTATTTGGGCCAGCAATTAATAGGCCTTATCTCTCAAGGAAACTTGGTGCTGGTTCCTCCCGGCCAAAGCTCAAACTGGTATGGGATGGAGAGCGTAATGCCATACATAGTGGCAATTATCTTCTTATTCATAGGCTTCTTCTTCTCTCTAAGCTCAAGCGCCATGGGCTCGGGAGCCGTAATCGGATACGCGCAGGGACAAACTAAAAAACTCGGTAATTGGGGCGCGAGAAGATTTATCAAAGCTCCCGCTAAAGAAGGAGGAAAGGATGCGGTAAGATCAAGGGCGACAGAAAAAGTCGCGAAAGGAATTTCCTCTCTCGGCTCAAGCCTTTCTCCTTCTTGGGGAGAAGGAGAAAAAGGAGTCAGCGGCTGGGCGAAAAGACAAGCCGCAAAAGGCTTGGGCGTTCCGGGAAGAGCTCTCGGAGGAGCGGGAGCGGCCTTGTCTATGGAAAGAGACAAGCAGATAGGAGAGATAACCAAAAAAGCCGAAGAGATGAAAACCAAAGAGCTGAAAGGAGCTTTAAAGGGAGGCTCTCTCGGAGAAAAAGGATCTTTAAAAAACGGCTTGATCGTGGCGTCTTTCCTTACGGATAAAGACGAAGGAAAGAACAAAGAAGCAAGAGAGAAAATAAAAGTTATGAACAAGGGAGAGATTGAAGCTATGGTTAGGGCTCTTTTGAAAGAAGGAAAGAACAAAGAGGCTGACGCAATGGGAAGAATATCTCTTCTTATGAAAAAGACTAAAGATTTAAAAGAAATAGGATTTAAGGAATTAAGCCCCGAAGAAAGAGAAAAAAACAAAGAATGGAAAAATAAATGGAGCGGCCATGCCGACAGACTGATAGACACCGCCGACATTGATACTATTAAAAAATACGGCGGAGACATTTCAGAGTCCGAAGAGATGATGGCCTCCGCCGCCAGGCTCTGGGGACAGGGGAAAGTTAAGGCTGCAGCGGAACAATTTGAAGACAAATTTATTAAAAAATACTGCGAAGCGGCAGACAACATAGGCTTTAAAGAAATGCTGAAAGAAAATCCCGGAGCCGTAATGTTCAGGATAAGCAGCGCCGCGCAGGATGCCGGATTTACCCCTCCTGTCAACAATGAAGGAAAATTGATTATGAAAAAAGAAGAAGTGCAAGCGATAAGAAGAGAGATCAAAACTCAAACAGGCTCTTTTGGATTGGCCGGACCGCACGGCGAGCCGATCAGCCAATTTAAAAAATTTCAAAGCTCGTTAAAAGACGCACAGAGAGACTTGGAAAAAGAAGTAAAAAAAACGGAAGAAAAAAAAGAAAGACGGAATCCTCCAAGAGGGACGGAAACCGGACCGAAAAGAAGCGACAAGCGGCCTCCGGGGACATAAAAAAAGAAACTGAAAATTCAGTTTCTTTTTTGTTTTATTTGCTCTTTTTCTTTTCTGAAGCTGAAGACACCACTCTTTCAACCATTTGAGACAATCCCGGAACGACCGTCAAGCTGGCAGAAAGAGGACTTTTTTCCGCGGCCTCAAACATTCGGATAAACTTTCCGTCCTCTCCATGTTTCAGTATTGTATCATACACCTTCTCAATTCTTCCTGCTTCGGCTTCGGCCAATGCGGAAATGCCGGCGGCTTCATGTTCTTTGGTTCTTTTCGTTAATGTCACTTCCCGATATGAAGCCGGGGGATCAATTTCCTTTGATTGCAGAGACTTGACGTCTACCCCATACTCCTTAAACTGCTCAAAAAATTTGCGCTGGGATAAAATTTCCATAAAGGTTTTGTCCAGCTCAAATTTTTTTTGATCATTTTCTCCTACCATCTCTTCATAGGAATATTCTCCTATGATGTCTTTAATCGCCGGGCCGGCTTTTGCGATCGTTAATTCTAGGGAATTTTCTGCATTAAAGAGCCATTTGTAAACGTTTGACGGAGCGGCAGTCATTATCATTGTAAAATCCAAGGGGACTGAATTTTTATCTTCAGCCTCTTGGATCTTGAAAGCATAATAGTCGTCTTCAAGAAGGACATAGTCTTGCCATCTTTCTTCGTGAATTTCTATGTTCCCTTCATTGTCCAAAGTAGCCCATCTGAATTTATGGGCATATATTTTATCAAACGGATAAAATCCTACCCATCGCAAGCCTCCGAAGAAATCCCAAAAGCTTCTTTGTTCTCCTTCTACAACATTCCACTCCGAATCAAAAGATCTTCCTCTCCATGACATCAAGCACTTCTTAAACTTTTTTCCTCTGACGACCACTTTTGCCGTTCCTTCGTCAACAAAGGTAAAACAAATGTTATTCGGCGCCAGATAGAACCAAATAAGACAGATAAAGAAAAAAAATATCGCAGCCAATAAGAGCAAAAATATTATTAAATCCATATTTTTCTTTTAAAAGACCTTTTCAGCCCAGGCATAGCCCTCGGCTGGAAAAATAATCTTTTAAAGATTAATTACAGCCTTGGGTTGTCCAAGCTTTATTTCTTTTTTATAAAACAATTTTGACATATTGTCAAATATTTTTTCCCAAAAAATTTACCGTGGCTTATTGCTTCTCTTTTTAGAACAGGGGAAAAGTTTGCTTTTGCCAAAAATTTTTTTATGTTAAAATATCTTATATGTTAAAAGAAATTTCCGAAAAGCAATTTTGGGAAACATACAAATCTCTGCCGGAAGAGCTTCAAGAAGCGATTTTTTCCGAAAAAACGGCTGAGATAATTTTTAATATATGTACGGATAACGAGATAGAAGACCTTCGTATTTCTAAAATTGCGAAATGCGTAGGAAGGACTCTTCTTGGCTTTCTCCCTCCGGAACAGCTGCAGCCCACTTTAGAATTGGATTTGGATATTGCTTCCAAGACGGCTGAAAATATCTGCCAAGCCATATACTCTTCAATTTTAGAGCCGGTCAGAGCACAATTAACAAAACTGTATCTTACAAGCAATAAGAGAAAGGAATCTTCTTTGGAAGAAGGAGCTTCTTCGTCCGTTAAAAAACAAACTGAAAAAAAAGAAGAAATTTCTCCGGCCGGCGGCGCCAAAGAAAAGGAAAAGTCTTTTGATTCTTACCGTGAATCCATAAATTAAATTTACAAATGCAATTTCAAGTTCCTCAATTCATTGAAAAAGAAACAGGTTTTTTAGGGCCTCTGACAATTCGGCAAACCGTTATTTTCTCCGTTGCGGCGGGAGCTGTTCTTTTTGCATGGATATTTTTCGGCAAATCCAATTTTATGATTTTTTTAATGCTTTCCGTCCTCTTTGTCTCCGGAGCCGCAGCTCTTTCTTTTTTAAAAGTAAACGGCCTTAACCTAACAATCGTCTTAAAAAACTTCCTGTCTTTTTTTTCAGCTTCCAAGCTTTATCTTTGGCAAAGAAAAGAAATCACCGTTTATTGCGAAAAAAAGGCTTCCGCCCCGTTGAAGAAAGAACCGGAAAAAGAATCTCCTTTAAAAATCAGCGGAGCAAGCAAAATAAAAGATTTAAATAAAAAAATAGAATTTGGAGGATAGCTTATGCCAAAATCGTCAACTCAACAATTTTTACCGATAGATCAAATCAGAGAGGGAGTAGCAGCAATGAAAGACAAGTCGCTAAGGGGAATTTTGCTTGTTTCTTCTTTAAATTTCGCTTTAAAATCAGACGAAGAGCAAACGGCTATAATTTATCAGTTCCAAGATTTTTTAAACTCTTTAGACTTTTCCTGCCAAATATTGGCGCAGTCCAGGAAGCTTAATATCACCGGGTATCTTGAAAAGCTTAAAGAAATTGAATCAAAGCAAGAAAACGATCTGTTAAAAACGCAGACCGTTGAATACAGAAAATTTATAGAAAAAATAATCAGCAGCGGATCAATTATGGCTAAAAATTTTTATGTGGTTGTGCCTTATTATCCTCTGATTGAAATACCGGGAGTGGCCGGAAACGCCGAAAAAAACGCCAAAGCGTCCAAAAAAGACTTAACCGAAGAAAAGTTCCAACGGGGGAAATACCAGCTTTGGCAAAGAATGGAATATGTCGTTCTAGGATTAAGGCGATGCGGCTTGAGAGCAAGCCCCTTAAGCACTCCCGAGATTATAGAAATTCTTTGGTCTTCCCATCATCCAAAAGAAGCGGAGTCGGGATACTATCCCGAACTGCCTCCTGAAATGCTGGTTTAATTTTTACAAAACAATGAACTTTTTTAAAAAAAACCAACCGGAAAAACTCTTTGAAGCGGAGCATATGGACGCCAAAGATATAATCGCCCCCGCTTCCATAGAAATAAAACAAAACTCAATCAAGCTCGGCGAAAAATTGGCCAAGACTTATTTTGTTTTTTCTTACCCGAGATATCTTACCACCGGATGGCTTTCTCCCATTATTAACTTGGACATACCTTTAGATATTTCTTTCTTCTTTCATCCCATGGAAACGGCGGACACTTTAAAAAAATTGAGACGAAAAGTTACCGAAATCCAAGTGGAAATAATCAGAAACGAAGAAAAGGGAAGAGTAAGAGACCCTTCTTTGGAAACAGCCTATAATGATTTGGAAAACTTGCGCGACAGTCTTCAGACCGCGCAAGAAAAAATGTTTAAATTCGGACTCTATATTACCGTCTATGCCGACAGCGACTCCCAGCTTAACGATATTGAAACAACATTAAGATCTGTTTTAGAGTCGCGTCTAATATATTTGAAACCCGCCCTTTACCAGCAGAAAGAAGGCTTTCTTTCCGTTTCGCCTTACGCTATGGACAAGTTGCAAGTCCATACAAGCATCAACACAGGGCCGCTATCTTCCGTTTTTCCTTTTGTTTCTTTTGACCTTAGCTCCAATGAAGGAATCTTATACGGGATGAACAAACACAACAGTTCTTTGGTCCTTTTTGACCGTTTTACTTTGGAGAACGCCAATATGGTAATTTTCGCCAAGTCCGGCTCCGGAAAATCTTATGCGGTCAAGCTTGAGATTTTAAGATCTCTAATGATGGGAGTGGAAGGCATTATTGTTGATCCGGAAAACGAATATGAAATGCTGGCCGATGCCGTCGGAGGATCATTCTTCAAAATCTCTTTAAGCTCGGACAGCCACATCAACCCTTTTGACCTTCCCGTTCCCAGGGAAGATGAAGATCCCGAAGACGTTTTAAGGTCAAATATCATCAATTTGGTGGGATTGGTCAGGCTGATGCTTGGAGGATTAAATCCTGAAGAAGACGCAATCATTGATCGCGCCTTGGCCGAAACTTATGCCGCCAAAGATATCACTCCCGACTCCGATCCAAGCACATGGAAAGAAAAAACTCCCATTATGTCGGATTTGGAATCGGTTTTGGAAACCATGGAAGGGGCAGATTCTCTTGTCCAAAGAATAAGAAAGTTCACTCAAGGAACTTTTGCCTCTTTTTTCAACCAGCAATCAAACATTTCCATGGACAAATCTTTGGTCGTTTTCGGCATCAGAGACATGGAAGACGAATTAAGGCCGATGGCAATGTTTATTATTATGCGATACATTTGGAATGAAATCAGGGCGGAGCTGAAAAAAAGGCTGCTGGTAATAGACGAAGCATGGTGGCTGATGCAGTCCGAAGACGGAGCTTCTTTTCTGTACGGGATAGCAAAACGCGCGCGCAAATATTGGCTGGGAGTAACAACCATTACGCAGGACGTCTCCGATTTTATGAAATCTTCCTACGGCAAACCGATTATTACCAACTCTTCTCTCCAAATACTCCTTAAGCAAAGCCCTGCCACCGTTGATATCCTGCAGCAAACATTCAACCTTACGGATCAAGAAAAATTCCTGCTTTTGGAGACGCCGGTGGGAGAGGGAATCTTTTTTGCCGGAATGAAGCATGTTTCCATTAAAATAGTCGCTTCTTATACTGAAGATCAAATCATCACTTCCAGTCCCGAACAGATATTAAAGATAAAAGAGGCTAAAAACAATCTTTAGTTTTTATTAAAAAATGGCAGAAGAAATTAAAACAGAAACGGAAGAAGGAAGCAAAGGAAATTTTCTAGCTTTTACGACTCCCGAAGGAATGGTAATGATGACTTCCGCGGTGATGGTGGATGTTTCGGGATTTTTTGGGTTTCCTTGGCTTTTTATTCCGGATCTATTTTTCGGATTTTGGCTGATGATGAGAGGAAGCGTAAAGTCTGCAGAGAATGGGCAAGAGCCAGTAAAAAAGCAAGAGAGAGGACAAGAGAAAAATAAAAAGCCTTCCGCTCCGCCGAAAGCGGGGAAAAGAGCAAAAAAAGTCAGACGGATTAAGTGGCTTAGGGTAGTTGTTTTTATCGGAGAGCTGATTCCCGTTATTAACATTTTGCCTCTTTGGATCATCCTTGTTTTTTCAGAATTGTTTTATAACAGCTAAAAAATGAAAAGAATCAAAAAATCTTTAAAGGTTTTCTTTATCTCCTGCTTTTTTGCCGGCTTTTTATTTTTTTATGTCGCCAACGCCAACGACCTTGAAATATCTTATCCTCCCATGCCGCAAGTGGAAGCTCCGACAACGACCGAAAGCAGCTTGGAAAATTATATAAAATATTTTTTTAATTTCGCCTTCTCTGCGGCAGGACTCGTCTTGCTTGCCGCTCTTATCCAAGGAGGCCTTTCTTATCTTTCTTCGGCTGGGAACGCCGCCAAAACAAAACTGGCAAAAGAAAGGATCGTCTCCGGATTTTTGGGAGTAGCCGTTATTCTTTGTTCTTGGCTCCTTTTGTATGCGCTAAACCCGCGAATAGCCTTTTTTTCTTTTGATAAAGCCCCTGTTTCCGTTTCAATTACAGTGCCTCCGGAAGAAAAAACGGACAGCAAAAGAACTTTCTTGCAAATACCTCTCGGCGTTTTAGTTGAAAAAGCTTTAACGGGCAACGAAGCCCAAATTAAACTTGACAGCGTAAAAGGACAAAATGAAGAACTGAAAGAAAAAGCAAAAAAGCTCAAAGAGCTGAATGAAGAACTGAAAGACCTCGCTCTTTCTTGCGACTGCGGCAATTCCACCTGCGGAAGCACAGCCGATAACTGCAAAGGAAGCGGATATGGATGCCAAATTAGCTGCGACCAAAACGCGATTAACGCAAAGATAGATGAAATAAATGTATTTATAGAAAATCTCAAATCCTTCCAAAAAGATTACTTTGTCTCTACCAGGTGGGATTTTGATGACGGCAGAAACGAATTAAAAATAGCCGCTTCTCTCTTAACGGGCGCCTGCGACTCTCCCGTAATGACTCAAAACGATATGATGGAAGCCTCTGCGATGATAGGCCGGGACGGCCTTGAGATTAAAACTTTGAGCGGATGGCCAAGCAATAAAATCGTCTTTGACGGAAAGACAATAGACGATCCCATTACCTTCTACTGCGAGCATCCGGATATTGACAGCGCGCTGGGGTCAACCGCTTTTGAAGACATACTTGAAATAGTCGCCATAGAAGATTATCCGGACATCACAAGCGATCAAGCTCCGGGAAACGCCGCTCCTCCCGCAGGGAGCCAAGATTACAGAATAAGAGACAACCAAAATAATTATCCTTATCTAAGCCAAGGAGATTCCAAAACACAATGCATTAGGTGGGTAGGATGCGGACCGACTTCTTTGGCTACCGTAATAAGATACTTTGATCCTTCAGCAACGACAACGGCAGAAAGCTTGGCAAGAGAGTTTGAATCACAGGGAAGCTTCTATTATTGTTCCTGTCTAAGTAAATCATGCTCGGGAGGAATAACCTCCGCGGCTTCCGCCTCCAGCTATGTCAGCTCAAAATACAACATCCAGTATGAAAGGCTGGCAAGAGATCCGCAAACCGTAAAAAACGAGATATTAAAAAATCGGCCGGTATTAATCGCCAGCTGCGTTTTTGGCCCTTACGCCAAATATGGAGGACATCTTTTGGTAATTAATGGAGTAAATTATACCGGAGAGACGATAAATTATTTTTACGTTATGGATCCGTGCCACTATAACTACACCACCATCAGCTTGAAAGACCTTAGCAAGTGCGGAGCTTATATTTACAGTTTTTCTAAATAAAATATGAAAAGAGCAACAAAAATATTTTTTATTTTCGCAACGATCTCCGTTTTTTCTTTAACCGCTAATCTTTTTTTGCACAAAGCAAAAGCGGAAGAGAACACAAGCAGCGAGCCTCTTTCCTGCAACCAGGAAATACCGATAGGGGAGATAATAGAAGAGACGGTCGGCTTTATGGGAGGAGTAAGAAGCGACGCAATAGGCCTGCAATCTTTGTTAAAACAAGAGATTTCGGCTTCCCAAGAATTAATCTTGTCTGTGCAGTCTTGCGACATCGGCAATTGCTCTCCCTCGTGCGATCTCAAAAGTTATTCCGTATCAGACGGACAAGGAGGAGCGCAAGTTTTCTCTTACTGCGAAGCCAATAACTGCAACGGACAAATTTGCCCTGAAAGCAAAATATCCTCCGATTTTGCCAAAGTAAAATCTATTTATGAAGAAATTGAACAAGCCCAAGAATCGGCAGAAAAAGCTATTACAAAAAAAGATTTTTCTTTTTCAATAAAGCCCTATGTCAACCCTCTTCTTCCTTTTCCCGTAGGACTTTATCCAGAAATAACGAATAAGACAAAATCTGAAGCAATCCAAGCAAAGCTTGACGCATCTAGAGGCCTTTTTGACTCCTGCTTCTCAACCCCCCAAGAATGGCAAGAAGTTCTAGAAGGGAAAAAAATCGGCAAGGTTCTTCTTTCTTGCAGAGAGAGTCTTGATTTTGCAAAAGACGACTTGAGCCAAGAATGCAAAGACTCCTGCCTAAACGATCCTAAAGGAGAAAAATGCACCGAATGCTTGGGATGCAAAAGCGCCGGCAATTTTTTCTGCTGCACTACAAAATAAGAAATTAAGAAATAAACGATATATGAAAAAAATAAAACAACCGTCGGCCGTATTAACATTTTTGGTTTTGATGGGGCTGTCCTCGGCCGGAATCTGCTCCGCGGCGCTTGAATTGGCGTATCCTCCTTTGGGAAGCATCCAGCTTCCTGCCAACCCGTCTTTGGTGGAATATCTAAGGTATATCTTCGCTTTTACGGTGTTGGTATCCGGCATTATCGCTTTTGGGATGACTGTTTCCAGCGGTATCAAGTGGCTGACTTCCGCCGGGAACGTAAGCAAAACATCAGCGGCAAAAGAAGAAATGTTTTCTTCTTTTTTGGGTATTGTTATCGTCCTTTGCTCTTGGCTGGTTCTAAACACAATAAACCCGCAGTTGACCGCTTTCAATATTTCTCCCATACAAAAAGAAGGAGTTACCGTGACTCTGGCCAATGCCAATCCAAACGACAACCTAAGAACATACGCATCTTCTGTCAGCAAGCTAGAAGAAATCAGCCATATTGATTTTGATAAAACAAAAATAGACGTTTACTTTTATCCCGAAGAAAACTGGAAAGAAACAAGCTCTAAAAAGACCAAGGCGTTGCCGGGAGACGTAAAAGACAGCCCAAAATCAATGGAAATAGTATGGAAAACCCCGGGAGTTCAGCTTTGTTACGTCCAAGACGGAAAAGACATTTGCGATTCCTATAACTACAACACTCCCGGCTTCGGAGAAAACGACAACAAATACACAAAAATAAAAATTATTGATGAAAGAGGCCAAGGTGGAGATGTTGTTGTAAAATATATAGCTATCGTCTTTGAAGAAGACAATTATAAGGTGGGAGGACTGGAAATATACAAGTCGCCGGACTCTTCCGGCCAATCAGGCTCCGCATGGCCCCCGCCGCAACAACAGCAAAGCACCGCATATACCAGTCCTTTGCAGTATCCGACGACACAGCAGGGTTTTAGCAGCGCCGCGACACTAGATCTGACAGCCTATGAAGAGGACATAGACAACGGATGGGCTTCTTCAATAAAAATATATACTTATAAGCCCAATGGAGACAATAATGGAAGAGTTGACTTGTATTCCGCCATAGAGTTCGGAGGAGAAAGCTGGGGGACAGACAGCGAAGCAACGGTAAACTTGCAGTCCGTTAATTCTTCTTTAAGCCAAAACGTTTGGTCCGTCAGTATCTCGGGGAACAGAGTTGTTGTTTTTTGCGAAAATGAAAACTGCGGAGACACAAAAAATAACAAGTGCCAAATTATTGAAGCTACCGACGCCAACTTAAATGACCAATGGATAGGGAGGTGCCAATCTCATTGGTATAACATTTGGCAAAAAAACGAACCGTGTATGAAATGCGCGGACATTAGAATCTTCAACAAATAAGAAAAACAAAAACGGACCTTTTAAGGTCCGTTTTTTTATTCTAGCTAAAAAATTATAAAGGCCTTATGACCACTCTTCTTTCCGGGTTTTCTCCGATGCTTTCCGTTCTAACATCGGCGCGGTTGGCTAGCTCCAAATGGATTATCCTACGGTCAAAAGCCGAAAAGGAAGGAAGCATTTTCTCTCTTCCGGAAGATACGACTTCATCGGCAAAGCTCCTGGCCAGTTCCTTTAAATAGTCTGTCTTTCTTTTTTTATAATCTTCTATATCCAGCTCCAAAAAAATTTCTTCTTCCGCTGTTTTTTTAATAATTTTTGACAAAAGGTGCTGGAGATCCGCCAAAGTTTGGCCGTTTTGCCCTATTAAAAGCCTTGCTTCTTCTGACTTCAAATTTACACACAAAACATTTTCTTTAAAAGAGGTTTCTGTTCCTACAGGGCATCCCATCTTGTCAAAAAAAGTTTTTATTATTTCTTCAAAGATTTTAATATCCATTTTTAAGCAGTTTTTTTATTAAAAACAAGATAATTTTGACCGATGGAAAAAACAGTGTTTATCAGCCAATACAGCCCCAAGCCGGAAGGAAGGGCCGCTAAAATCATTATAGTCATAATTGGAAAGAAATAAAGAGAATATTTCTGCATCATAAAAGAAAATTGCGCCGCTTGATCTTCGGCTCCCGGCTTTGCAGCCCCTGAAGGCATAGCGGTTTTTGTTTGGAAGTATTGAGCGGCTCCCACGACCAAAGCAAGAAGAATATTGGATTTGGAAAGATCTATCCCTAAAAACATTTGATGAATATCTTGCGGCCTTGGAATGAAAGAATATAAAAGGTCCAAGTGAGTCTGTCCCACTCCCGATTGAAAGATCTGGTAAAGGGCGATAAAAATAGGAAGCTGGATTAAAAGAGGCAAAAATCCGGAGAAAGGGTTAAACTTTTTTTCTTTATAAAGCCTCATCATCTCCTCCGCTTGCTTTTGCTTATCTTCTTTGTATTTCTTTTGTATTTCTTTAATCTTCGGCTGAAGCTCATTCATTATTTTTTGAGACTTTAGAGCTTGCTGGGTAGGGGAGAAAAGAACTATTTTAAGAAACAATGTAGTTAAAATTATAGCCAAACCAAGACTTTGGCCTGGGAAAAAAACATAGAAAGAGACTATAAGGTTTACCAGGGGCTGATAGAAAAAAAGATGGAAAAAAGTACCGACAAACTCAAACATAAATTATTTCTCTAAAAATTTGATTTTTTTAAGACTGTTTTCAACAATAAGAGATTTTTCTTCGTAGCTTTTGTCTTTTATCTCCGGCCAAGCCATAAAGACTAAATCGTATCCTTTTCTAGCTCTGTCCATATTCCTCCAAATAATTTCTCTTATTTGACGTTTTATTTTATTCCTGTCCACCGCCCTCTTTGCCGTTTTCTTGCTTACTATTATTCCAAAACGGCTCCATGGCAAGCCGTTTTCAACGGCTTTTAAAAAAAGGGTTTTTTGTTTAAACCCTTTTCCTTTCTTCAAGACTTTTTCAAAATCCTTCTTTTTGGTTAGCCTGTTCTCTTTCGGCAACATATTAATTCCTAATAATTGGCTAAAATAAAAAACCGCCCGAACCCAAAGATATTTAGACGGTTAGCTTCCATCGGCCTTTTTGCCTTCTTCTTGCTAGTGTTCTTTTGCCTGCCTTGGTAGATTTTCTAGCTAAAAAGCCGTGAGTTCTTGCTCTCTTTTTCTTTTTTGGACTGTAAGTTTGGCTCATGCATTTAAATATATCAAAAAATCCTTTTTTGTCAATCAAAATCGGCTTGGGAAGCTGCCAACAGCTTGTCCACAATTATTACACAGAAAAATTAAAAACCTTGAAAAAGATACGGTTCTTTACTTATCCACAGGTTATACTCTATAATAATTTCAGACAAGAAGACTCAATTGTTTTAAACAAAAAAGCCATAACTCTAAAATTAGAAGACAATATCATTTTAAGAATAGAGAACATATGACACATCAAGAACTTTGGCAGACGGTACTGGCTCAAATCCAGTTAAACATTTCTCCCGCTAACTTCGCTACATGGTTTACAAACACTAAAATTGTCTGCCAAGAAGAAGGAACCGTTACAGTGTCTGTCCCGAATTCTTTTGCAAAAGAATGGCTAGAGCAAAAATATAACAAAGAAATACTAAAGATATTAAGAACTTTAGATTTATCAATCAAGGAAATCATTTATCAAATAGAACTGCCTGCAACAAAAATAAAAGAAAACTCCAGGCGCGCCGAGCCTCAAGAGCTCCCGGCCGAACAGCTTGGCTTTGCCGAACTGGAAACAGACAAGGAAACAAACCTTAATTCAAAATACAGCTTCCAGAACTACATAATCGGACCGTTTAACGAGCTGGCCTATGCCGCGGCGGAAGCCATCATCAAAGAGCCCGGAAAAGCCTACAACCCTCTTTTTATTTATGGGGGAGTTGGGCTGGGAAAAACCCACCTTCTCCAGGCCGTCGGAAACGAACTGTCTAAGGGTTCTTCTCCTTACAAGGTAAAATATATCCCTTCCGACAAATTGATTTCCGTCATTGTAAACTCTATTCGCAACAACAGTATTGAAAGCTTAAAATCAGATCTTAGAAAAGTAGACGTGTTAATCGTTGACGATGTCCAGTTTTTTGCCGGAAAAGAAAAAACACAGGAAGAGTTTTTTCATACTTTTAACGATCTTTACCAAAAAGGGAAACAAATTATCCTTTCTTCCGATCGTCCGCCAAAAGCCATTCCCGCCATAACAGAAAGACTAAAGTCGCGATTTGAAGGAGGAATGGTGGCAGATGTAAGTCTTCCGGACTACGAAACAAGGCTGGCTATTTTAAAGCAAAAAACATTGGAAAAAAACACTGAAGTTCCTCCAAGGGTTTTAGAATATATAGCCGCAAACATCCAAAAAAATGTCAGAGAAATAGAAAGCGCTTTAAACCGGCTTTTGATTTTTCAAAAAATAAACAATAAAGTTCCCAGCTTTGAAGAAGCAAAAAAACTCTTAAGAACCATTATTGTTTCTCCTTCAAAATTCACCAATCCCACTCGCATAATACAAGCGATAAGCGAATTTTACGATCTTGAAGATAAAAGCTTGTTTTGTTCCTCTCGCAAAAAAGAATTTGTTAAGCCTCGCCAATTGGCAATGTATTTACTAAGAAAAGAGTTAAGTTTTTCTTTTCCCGCCATAGGCAGAAAATTCGGAGGGAAGGATCACACAACCGTAATGCATGCCTGCCAGCTGATTGATCGGGAAATACAAGAGAGTGAAAGATTTTCCCAGGAAGTGGATTTGATTTTGCAAAAAATATACATTATGGATGCTTAATTTTTAAAAGCTGTGGATTGCTTGTTTAAAAAACTTTTACAAAACAGAGGAAAAAGAAAGAATTAAAAATGGATATTTTTACCTCTTTTTATTTTTTCTTTTCTTTATTGCAAACAACAACAAACTACTCCTTTCTTTCCTCCTCTTACAATCCACAATTTTTTTAAATTTAAGATGTTTAAAAAAATACATTTCCATATATTATCCACAAAGATTTTACAGGGAGTAACAATAATAATAAAATAAATTTTATAAATTAATTATTTATTATATTTATTATGAAAATCACTTTACTGGCCAAAAACCTAAAAAAGGGCTTGGGAATAGTTGAGAAAATAACAGGAAGAGTTTCAACTTTACCCATATTAAATAATGTTTTAATTGAAGTTAAATCCAATTTTATTAAACTGTCTACAACGGATTTAGAATTGGGAATTCAATGGTGGGGGCTTTGCAAAACCGAAAGAGAAGGGAAAATAACAGTGCCTGCGAAGTTCTTTTCCCAATTAATAAACTCCCTAAACGATGAAAAAATAAATATAGAAGAAAAAAATAAAACAGTTTCCATTGAGAGCGATGCTTATAACGCTAAAGTTAAAGGAATATCAGCCGAGGACTTTCCCATTATTCCGGTTTTTTCCAAGGATATTTTTATTGAGATAAACAGTAAAAAATTAAGAGACGGCTTGGCGGAAGTTATTGATTTTACCAGTTTATCTCAAGTAAGGCCGGAAATTTCAGGAGTTTTTTTCTTTTTTACAGATAAGGATTTGAAGCTTGTTACAACCGACAGTTTTCGGCTGGCTGAAAAAACCGTAAAGTTTTCTTCCGAAAAAAAAGAAGATTATAAAAATTTATTTAAAAAAGAGATCAGTTTTATTCTTCCTCAAAAAACAGCCAAGGAATTGATTTCCATTTTAAGCGAAACGGAAAAAAACACAAAGATATATTTATCAGAGTCTCAAATTATGTTTGAAACCTCATTAAAGGAAACAGACCATCCGGAGGTTAATTTGGTTTCCAGGCTGATAGAGGGAGAATATCCGGCTTATCAAGAAATAATACCGAAAGAAAGCAAAACAAAAATTACCGCAAAAAAAGAAGACTTTGTTAAGCAATTAAAAGTGGCCAGCTTGTTTGGAGGGAAAATAAACGAAATAAAAATCAAAACCGCTCCGGAAAAAAAGAGTTTTGAAATCTTAAGCCAAGACTCTGATTTGGGAGAAAACAGATCTGTTATATCGGCGAAAGTAGAAGGAGATAAAGATGAGGTTTCTTTTAACTGGAAGTTTCTCTTGGAAGGACTAAACCATATAAAAAGCTCTGAAGTTGTTTTTGGCTTGCAAGACAATAAAGGTCCGGCGATCTTAAGGCCGGTAGGAGATGCAAGTTATCTTTATGTGGTGATGCCTATAAACCCCGACTAATCGCGTGAAATTTATAATTTTCAGAGGCTCAATTTTAAAAAATTGAAAATTCTTAAACAAAAACATCTAATAAGATAGATGTTTTTGTTTGGGATTAATATATCATCTCTCCGGTGGTGGTGCTGTAAAGGTGGACAGGAGTTGTTGTTTGGTTTGGGTTTAATGAGTTTTCCGTTGCCGGAGGAGGAGAGGGATCGCTGTTTGAAGCGGGAAGATTAATCATTTGTTCTCCCACTTTTGGCAAGGCGTAAAGAAGAAACGACCTCCAAATAGGTCCGGCTAAAGCTTCACTAATCTTCTGCATTGTTGCCCTGTTGTTGTTGCCCGTCCAAACGCCGACAGCTAAATTTGAAGTATATCCGATCGTCCAGCCGTCTTTGTTTTCTTGGGTTGTTCCGGTCTTAACGGAAACTTTGTAATTCTCAAAATAAAGATTTGATCTTGGCCCGAAAACAGGAGTTCTAGCTTCGTTGTCGGACAAAATATCGGTTATTAAGCTGCAGACATCTTTTTCTAAAACTTTTTTAGGAGTGGGGCTGTTTTTGTATAAAATATTTCCGTTTGCATCTTCTATTTTTAAGATGGCGGAGGGCGGGATGCGGTATCCTCCGTTGGCAAAAACGCTATAAGCGGAAACCATATCTATTAGTTTGACGTCTCCGGCGCCGAGAACCAAAGGAAGGCCGTAAAACGAGGCCGGCTCATTGAGAGTTGTTATTCCCATTGCTTTTGCCATAGCAATGCTGTCCTCCAGTCCGGCCATATCTCTTAAAACCTTTAAAGCCGGAATGTTGAGGGATTGAGCCAAGGCGTTTCTTAAAGTAATCGGGCCTCGGAAGTATCCGTCATAATTTTGAGGAATATAGTGTTTTCCTCCAAAAACTCCAAAATCGGTCAATTCGTCTACAACGATGCTTTTATCGTTAAATCCTTTGCGAAAAGCTTCAGCGTAAACAAAAGGCTTGAAAGAAGATCCCGGCTGTCTGTTTCCCTGCGAGGCAACATTGAAGTCGGGAACAAACTTACAAGTGGCGGTCGGATCGCATCCTTCAGGGAAAGGATCGGCTTCAGGGTCTGCCGAACCGACCATTGCCAGTATCTCTCCGTTCTTGGGGTTTATCGCGACGAGAGAGCCGTTATACGCTCCGTAAGCATTGTTTCTTTCTGTTCCTTCTTTGACTTCTTTTTCCGCCGCTCTTTGCAAGTCCCAGTCAAGGGTTGTATAAACTTTTAATCCTTTTGTTTCCAAAAAGCTTTGGCCGTATTCTCTTTCTATTTGTTGTTTTACATAATTGACAAAATGAGGAGAGAGGGTTTTAGGGAGGCTGTTAAAGGAAAGAGCTTCTTCTTTTGCCTCTTCTGCCTCCTTTTCCGTAATGTAGTGCTCTTGAGCCATTCTGTCCAAAACGTAATCTTTTCTTATTAAAAGCCTTTCCAAATTTTCTCCATAAGGGTTGTAGTAGCTGGGAGCTTGGATTATTGCCGCCAAAAGAGCGGCTTGAGCCAGGCTTATTTCAGAAACAGGCCTGTTGAAATAAGTCAAAGACGCTTCCTGGGCTCCGTAAATATTTATACCGAAAGGAACTTGATTTAAATACCATTCCAATATTTGCTCTTTGGAATATTTATTATCCAATTCAATGGCTAAAATTATTTCTTTTAATTTTCTGTCTATTGTCTTTTCGTTGCTTAAAAGAGATGATCTGATTAGCTGCTGGGTGATGGTGGAGGCTCCCTGTTGAGCTTCTTTAATCTGTAAGTCCACCTTGATAGCTCTGGCTATTCCTTGAAAATCTATTCCATGGTGCTGGTAAAATCTGGCATCTTCGGTAGATACCACCGCTTTTTGTAAAATTTCCGGCAATTTATCAATAGTTAAATATGTTCTTTTTTCTTCTCCGTAAATGCTTGAAAGAACGATTTCTCCGGTTCTGTCATAAATTTTTGTCGCTTGGTTTATTATGTTTTCGTTAAAGTTTTCGGGGCGGGGAAGCTCTTTAGTGTAAAGAAAAAACAGGGCTGCGACCAAAACAGAGCCGGATAACGCCCCCCAAAAAGCAACCTTAAAAACAAAAAACAAACTCTTGCCGAGGCCGTTTATTGTTTTATAAACCGTTAAAAATCTTTTTCTTTTTACCATTTTTTAATTTTATCATTATATCTTAAAACATCAACCGTTTTTACAAATAATTTTTTTTAAGATAAACTGGAAAAAGTAATTTAATAAGAAATAATGCTTATACTATTGTGCAGGAAAAAATAGAAGATGCTTTAACTAGGGGAGTAAAGAAAGTTTTAAACCAAGATCTTTTAAAAAGAGAGATTGAATCGGAAAAAATATCCATTAAAATGGGGATAGATCCCGCTAACTCCGGTTTTCATTTAGGAGATTTGGCCTCTTTTCTTAAATTGAAGGATTTTCAAGATTTGGGCCATAAAATTATTTTGGTTATAGGGGATTTTACTTCGCAGATTGAAGATAGCCCGGACAATATTGTTTCTTTCAGTCCTGTGTCAGAGAAAGAAATTGAAGCAAACATTGAGAGGTTAACGCCCCAAATAAAAAACTTTTTAGATCCGGAGAAAACAAGAATATACCGCAATAAAGAGTGGCTAACCCGTATGACCGCAAAAAATCTATTTATGGTCTCTCAAGGGTTTGCTTTACAGAAGATGATTGAAAGAGAGAAAATTGAGGATGGATGGGAGAAGGGCCTGCCCATAAGATTGCACGAGCTTTTGCGTCCTCTTTTTCAAGGATACGATTCCGTAGCCGTAAGGTGCGACCTTGAAATAGGAGGAGAAGACCAGTGGCTTAGCCTTCAAGCAGGAAGAGAAGTCCAAAAATTTTTTGGACAAAAACAGCAAAATTTAATGGCTTTAAAAACTGTCAGCGGCCTTGACGGGCAAAAGATGTCTTTTGACCGGAAAAATGCCATTGATATAGAAAGCTCTTCAGAGGAATTGCGTAAAAAATTAATGCTTTTAAAAAATGATCAAGTCTTTGATTATTTTGAGTGTTGCACGAGAGTCCCAACGGAAGAGATAGAAGAAATGCAAAGATCTGCGCAGAACAGGCCGTCCGGACTTGAAGATTTGAAGAAAAAACTGTCAGAGGAAATTATAAAAATTCTAAAAGAGTAGAAGTTTTGGATTGTTGAATTTAAGATTTCCCTGCAAGCTTTAAAGCGTCGCTTCCGCAGATTGCCGCAGCCAAAGCGTCTGCCGCATCGTCGGGTTTCGGCAGTTTTTTTAATTTTAAAAGGAACTGAACCATTTTTTGCACTTGCAGTTTTTCCGCTCGGCCGTATCCGCAAACACTGGTCTTGATCTGCAGAGGGGTAAACTCATAGATGGGGATGCCTTTTTTTGCCGTTTCCAATAAAATAACTCCGCGCGCTTGGCTTACGGGCATAGCGGTTTTTAAATTTTTGAAAAAATAAAGGCTTTCAATAACGACAGCCCGCGGTTCGTATTTGTCAATTAACTTTACCAAGCTGGAGCTGATTTGGACCAGTCTTCTGCCCGCTTCCGATTTAGAGCTGGTTTTTATAACGCCGTAATCAACGCAAGACAAAATCCTGTCTTTCTTTTCTTTTAAGATTTTGCTCTCAATCACTCCGTAGCCGGTAGTTGCCGTTCCGGGATCTATCCCCAAAATAATCATCAAAGGAAAAAATTAATCTTGTTTAAAATTTTAAATTTGAAAAAGTCTTGGAGACGTCATCGCTGGCTTCCAATTCTTCCAAGAGTTTTTGGTTCGCCGCCATTGCTTTTTCGTCAACGGCGACTTCTTCCTTTGCAAACCAGCCCAAAGAAGATTCCTCAATTTTTATTCCTGCCGATTCAATATTTTTTTTGACCTGGTCCAGCTCTTCCATCTTTGTAAAAACCTCTAAAATATTTTCATCCCAGCTTGTGTTTTCGGCTCCGGCTTCAATGGCCGCCATCTCAAGATCTTCTTTTGAACTTTTTTCAGGAGATTGGGAGTCAATATCAATAACTATATATCCTTTATTGTCAAACATCCAGCGAATTGCTCCTTCGTTAACAATCTTGCCGTTGTTTTTATTAAGGATATTCCTTGTTTCGCTTAAAGATCTGTTTTTGTTGTCAGTGATTCCTTCCGCTATTATGGCTGTCCCTCCCGGGCCGTAAGCCTCTATTGAGAAACACTCCAGCGCCGCGCCCGGAAGTTTTCCGGCGCCTCTTAAAATGGCGCGTTCAATGTTTTCCCTTGGCATATTAAAGCCTCGCGCCTTTTCAATAACCGCTTTTAACTTGGAGTTTGTTTCCGGGTTGTCCCCGGTCTTTGCTTCTATAGCAATTTCTCTAGCCAGTTTGGAAAAATTGGCGCTTCTCTGCGCGTCAGCCAATCCTTTTTTATGTTTTATTCCTGCCCAATGGGAATGACCGCTCATAGTTTTTTGATCGCCTTGCCATAGCTCCCGAAGACCTGCTCTCGGCAGGAAGAGGAGAGAAAAGGCGGAGTTAATAGCCTTGATTATTTAAAGACCTTTTTAAGAAAACGATAATTATTCCGCTAAAAAAAGAATAAAGAAAAGAAAAGCCCTGTTTTTTTAATCCTATTGTCTTGCGAGCTGCGTCAATGTTGCCGTCAAAGCTATAATCAGGGGAGTTTGCGGCAATGGCCTGTTCTGCGTATTCTTGCTTTTCTATAAGGCCGTTTTCTTTTTTAGGGGTTCCTCCGGCGAAAGCGCTTGTCTGCCAACTGTCAGCCGAAGATCCGTCTTTGCCGAAGCTTATTCTTTCCATGGTTTGCTTGGAAGAATTGTCTCCCTTGAACCATCCGCCGGAACAATCAACTTCGTCAACAAGAACGCCGTTTCCATCATAAAGGCCCAGTTTTTTTCCTTTATTTGACAATGGGCCCTTAAAGATAATGTCCGCGGGAATTTCCGGCAAAGATTGATCGTCGGTTCGTTCTAAAATGTAAAAGCCTTTAGCAGGGATTGTTCCTGTTAGCTCAATATTAATAGAATCTTGAGCTTTTAAGCTCCAGCTGTTTAAACTTATACCATAATTAGCGTTATTGTAAAGCTCTATCCACTCATCGTTGGCGGACTTTTCTGTTCCCATCCATGCTATTTCGTTGATTTCAACTTTTCTTTCTTCTGAAGCTAAGCATTTGGGAAAAAGAAAAAACAAGCAAAAAAACAGAAAGAAGGAAAAGAGAATCAAATCAAATAAGATTGGCTGTCTTTTTCCCATTTTATTTTTAGGTGATTGTAAGCCGATTTAGCGGCAATTCGGCCTTGAGAGGTTCTTTCAATCATTCCCAGCTGCATTAAATAGGGTTCGTAAAGATTTAAAATGGTTTCTTCTTCTTCCGCCGCGGCCGCAGCCAAAGATTTTATTCCCACAGGGCCTCCTTGAAATTTTTTTATCATTATTTCCAAAAGATTTCTATCGGAAGGCCCCAGCCCTTTTTCGTCAATTTCCAAAAAACTTAAAGAGCTTTTTACTATTTTTTCAGTAACTATTCCTTCTCCTTCTATTTCGGCAAAGTCCCGAACTCTTTTTAGCAGGTTGTTGGCGATGCGAGGAGTGAAGCGGGAACTGCGAGCCAAAAAAGACAGGGCCTCGGATTTTATTTTTATTCCAAGAATGTCTGCCGATCTTTGCAGTATCCTTTCCAGCTCTTCTTGCTTGTAAAAGTTCAATTGGTATACTCCTCCGAACCGGCTGTGCAGGGGAGAGGAGAGAAGTCCGGCTCTTGTGGTAGCTCCGATAAGAGTAAATTTCGGCAAATCAATTTCCAAGGTTTTTGCCATAGGCCCCTTTCCCATCACAATGTTCATTTTGAAATCTTCAATTGCGGAATACAAGTATTCTTCAATTGTTTTGCAAATGCGATGAATCTCGTCAATAAAAATAACATCTCCCTCGGAAAGGCTTGTCAGGAGGGCGGCGAGATCTCCAATTCTTTCAATCGCCGGGCCGGAGGTTACCCTTATGTCCGAGCCTAGCTCTTTTGCAATAAGATAAGCCAAGCTTGTTTTTCCCAAACCGGCGTTGCCGTAGAAAAGAAGATGATCCGGCGCCTCTTTTCTTTTTTTTGCCGCGTCAATTATTATTTTAACGTTTCTTTTAATCTTTTCTTGGCCGATATAATCACCCCATGCTTGAGGCCTTAAAGTGGAATCTATTTTTTCGTCAGGGCCTTCTTCAATTGTTTTGTTCTTGACAGACATTTTGAATTATGTTATTTTTAGGAAACTGAAACAACTTCCAGACTGGGGGTAGGGGTTTCTTCTGATTTGGACAATCTGGATTCGTCTGGGCTGATCCTCAAAGAAATTCTGCGCCTAAGTAAGCCTATACTTAAGTCCCCCAGTCCGGGGGTTGTTTTTTTGCTTTAAAATCTTACCCGGCCGCTTTTTCTATCTCTTCTATTGTTGTTGTCCCTTCTAAAACTTTTAAAAACCCGTCTGCTTTCATAGGGATCATCCCTTTTTCTATGGCTTTTTTGGACAGCTCGGAAATGGTGGGTTCGGAAGCTATAAAGTTTTCCAGGTCGCTGTCTCTTTTTATGGCTTCATATATTCCAACCCGCCCCTTGTATCCGGTATTGTTGCATTTTTCACATCCTTTAGGCTCATAGACGACAAGGTCTTCTGCTTTTGGATATCTTTTGAGTATTTCTGCGGGAACAGCGCTTAAAAAGCTTTCAATTTTAGAGATTTCTTCAACTGATGCCGGCCTTGGCTCTGCGCAGTTCTTGCAGATTTTTCTAACCAGCCTTTGGGCGATAATAAGATTGATGGCGGGGCCGATATTGCAGGCCTTTATTCCCATGCTGGCCAGCCTGGAAACGGTTCCAGCCGCGTCGTTTGTATGGAGAGTGCTAAAGACCAAATGTCCTGTTAAGGAAGCTTGAAGAGCTATTTCAGCCGTTTCCGCGTCTCTTATTTCTCCTACCAATATAACGTCCGGATCTTGCCTCACTATTGATTTTAATCCGGAGGCAAAATCGTATCCTTTTTCAGCGGCTGTTTGCGTTTGGGAAATGTCTTTTAAATGATACTCTATCGGGTCTTCAATGGTAATGATTTTTATTTCGGGATCTTTTATTTTTTTTAAGAAAGCGTAAAGGGTGGTTGTCTTTCCGGACCCTGTCGGCCCCGTTACGATAATCATTCCATTCGGCTTTTTAATCTCGGAGGTAAAAGTTTCGTAAAGGTCTTCTCTTAGCCCCAAATCTTCCAAATTTATTAAATTTTTAGGGTTTAATATTCTTAAAACCGCCGTTTCTCCGTATTCGGTAGGCAAAGTAGAAGCTCTTATTTCTATCTCCTCATCAGGCATAGATATTGAGAACCTTCCGTCTTGAGGCTTGTCTTCAACATTAAGCTTGAGTCCCGACAAAAGCTTGATTCTTGAGACAAGCAGAGATTGTTTTTTTGAGTCAAAAACGATAACGTCGTGGAGGCATCCGTCCAATCTTGTTCTTAATTTAGCTTGTTCTTCTTGCGCTTCCAAATGAAGGTCGGAACATCCTAAAAAAACGGATCCGGCCAAAATAGCCTGTAAGGTATAAGAAACGTCTTTATCTAAAGACGAAGATATCAGCTGATGAAAATCAGTTAAGTTTTTAACTTCGCCGGATATTTTTTCGGCAAAAGTTTTTTCAATTTCAATTCTTCCGCTTATTTTTTGTTGCATATACAATTAATTTACCATATATGAAGGGCTTAGCCCAAGAGGGCAGAGCAAGAGAAGCTTTTAAGCCTTTTGGGCGGAAGATTTTTGGACTTAACTCTGCCGGCTGATAATGTTCAAAATCTCTTTTTTGGCTTGGCCTAAATCCGCGACGGGAGAAGTGAAAAGGACTCCTTTGCCTCTTCTTTTTCCTTTAAGCTCTTTTTCCGATTTTTCAACAATATCTTCGTTTTCAGAATAAAAAACTCCGGCGATTTTTTTTGGGCTGCTTTGGCCTCTTTCCTCCCATAAAAAAAGAAAAGAAGGGACATTAACGGCGTCTTTGATCTCCTTTATAACGGCTCCAAGGCTTTTTGGAGAAGTTTTTGTCTTCTCAAAGTCTTTTTCAGTCAAAGAGACGGAGAAAAAAGAACCGTTTTCGCTGATTTCCATTTTTTTGAAAATTTCGGAAAGAAGCTCGCGGTATTCGTTGTCCGTCCACAAAGAAAAATCCGCTTTTTCTTTTGCTAGCCAGCTTAAAAACGGCAAAGACCTTTGATATGAGTCTTCTTTGGCGCCGTCCAAGAAGCCGTATAGAAGAGAGCTGGCGGACTTTTCGTTGACAAGCCCTAAATTTTTTAAAAAATAAGCGCAAATACGGGACAGAGAATTATCTTTTTTAACTAAATTGAAATCAGCGTATTTTTGGTTGAGGCCGGACCTGCCGATGTTAATAATTTTTATTTGAGGCAAAGAAAGCTCCGGATTTTTTTCAGCCGCCTTTTCAACATCCTGAAAATTTTCCAGTCCCAAAGCTATTAAAAGGTCTGCGGGAGCTTCTTGATCTTCCGCGGAAGGAAGCGTTTGCCCTTGAGAAAACGGCACAGTCTTAAAAGAAAAGTCTTCCAGGCTGATTTCTCCTTCTTTCGGAGCTATATATAAGTTAACTTTTTCTCCTTTTTTTTCATAATAAACTTCAGATATGTTTTTTTTAAAAGATATTAAAAAAGTTTTTTGCGGTGATCTTTCCTTAAAAGAGAAGATGCTTTCCGGAGCTTTTGGAAGAAAAGGGATGTTTACAATTTTATCAATATTTTTTAAACTGAAAAAAAGCGCCAAAACGGCCCCTGAAATATCCCGGTTCAGATTGCTTTGCGTAAGAATAGTTATTCTTTTTGCGCTTTTTACAGCTTCTTTTATCCCTTTAAAGTCGTCCATAAGCTTAATCCAAGCTACTTTATTTCCGCTTAAAAGTCAATTTAAAAATCTTGCCTGAAACAAAGAAAAATCCGATGCAAATTGAAACGGCCGGGCACAAAAAAACACAAGAGCTCGGCAAAATTTTTGCTCAAGAAATTTTAAGAAAAGAGCCGCAAGGGAAAGCGGTTGTTTTGGCCTTAACAGGAGATCTCGGAGGGGGAAAAACCACTTTTTGCCAAGGGATTGCCAAAGGGCTTGGAGTAAAGAATAAAATTACAAGCCCCACTTTCAATATTTTCAAAAAATTCAAGATCCCCCTATATGGAAGAGGGGCCTTCCAAAAAAAGAAATTCCAGTATTTTTATCATTTTGACTGCTACCGTCTTTTGGGGCCGAAAGATTTAAAAGAGCTAGGATTTAAAGATATTGTTTCTTCTCCTGAAAATGTCGTTTTGCTGGAGTGGGCGGAAAAGGTGGAAAAAGCCCTGCCCAAAGACTCTGTTTGGCTGCATTTTGATTTTGCCGGCAAAACCAAAAGAAAAATATTGCTGGATAAAAAAAGAGAAAAAGAACCAAAAGGAACCTCCCGGCGGCAAAAAGTTAAAAAGCCATAAGCGATTTTGAAGCTATGGACAAAAAAACCAACGAGAAGCTGTTAATCATTGACGGAAACGCGATAATCCATCGCGCTTATCACGCGTTGCCTCCTTTGACCAATAAAAAGGGCCGCCCTACGGGTGCGGCTTACGGATTTTTGCTTGCCTTTTTCAAGTCTTTAAATGATTTTAAGCCCGAGTATTTGGTTTCTTGCTTTGATTTTCCCGCTCCTAATTTTAGAATGGAAATAAGCAAGGATTATAAGGCAAATCGGCAAAAAGCAGATCCGGAGCTATACGAGCAGATCCCCCTCGTCAAAAAAATCTTAGAAGCTTTGGGCGTAAAGATCTTTGAAGAAAAAGGATTTGAGGCGGACGATTTGATCGGCGCCGTAGCAAAAAAATGCATGGGAAAAAATTCTTTGGATAAAATTATTTTAAGCGGAGATCATGATGTTTTACAGCTGGTTGATAAAAACACTTTTGCCTGCCTCCTTAAGCAGGGGATTAAGGATTCGGCGCTTTTTGACGAAGAATCCGTAAAAGAGAAATATGGCATAGCTCCTTCCCAACTCGTTGATTATAAGGCTTTGAGAGGAGATCCGTCGGACAATATTTCCGGAGTGAAAGGAATAGGTCCGAAAACCGCCGCAATGCTTCTTCAAAAATTCCAAAACTTAGAAAATCTTTACGAGGCGATTGAAAAGAATACGGAATCCGCGGGAGATATAAGCAAGAAAACAAAAGAGATGCTTTTGTCTCAAAAAGAGCAATGTTTTAAAAGCAGAATTCTTTCAAAAATTGAAGCAGACACGCCGATTAGCTTCAGTCTTGAAGAATGCAGAAGGCAAGAAGAAAGAGAGGACGAGGCGGAAGCGCTGGAAAAATTTGAATTTTTTAACTTGGCAAAAAGGCTAAGAGAAGAAAAGGCGAAAGAGAAAGAGCGAAAAAGTTTTAAAAAAAATTTGGAATTGTGGTAACATAAGATAGGAATTAATTTATTTTTAAAGGAAATAAAAAATGAAGCTTAGCTCTTTATATCTAAAAATACTCAGCGGAATAATTTTTTTCTGTTTTTTGATATTCGCGCTGATTTTTTATTTGATAGTTCTTTATCAAAAAGAAGCTTTTTTTGACTTTGCCAAATCACAGGCTTATTCTTCTTCAATCCATTTACAGACCGTGTTTTCCCAATCCAAAGATGTTGCCGATAAAACAAAAGTGCAGGAGCTTGTTTATAGCTTAAGCTCCTCCTATCCAAGCTTGACGAAAATAGATGTCAACCTAATGCAAGAAGGAAAGCTGATAACATCCGCTTCTTTGGATTTTGAAAAAGTGGGGAAAGAGGCAAATATTGAAAATTATGAAGTTTTCCATAGGGGAAAGGCAGAAACAGAAGAATTTTTTTCTTCCGTTTTCAGCAAAGATAAAAGCTTCTTTAAAGTCATTTTACCGGTTAAGCTTTCCGGCGCTATTTACGGCACTTACGAAATAGTCGCTTTTCCGGACAAATTTTCCAGCTCCTTTGAGATTGTCCAAGGGAAAATAATGCAGACCATGTTGCTTGGGGTGGCTCTTTTAGCCCTGGTTTTGTTTTTGTTTTTGGACTCCTTGGTCTTAAGGCCCATTAAAAAATTGGAAAAAGGAGTGGATTTTTTCTCCAAGGGGAAATTTGACTATAAGATTGAAGAAAAAGGGCTTGACGAATTTAGCGGCTTGGCAAAAAAGCTTAACGAAATGTCAAAAGAGCTTTATAAATCTTATGATTCTTTGGAAGAAGCCATAGATCAAAGGACGAAAGAACTGGAAGAAGCAAGGGCGGTTTTGGAGATTAAAGTTTCTGCGAGAACCAGGCAGCTTCAAGAAATGAATAATATGCTGGAAGACCAAGTTAGAGAACAAACCAAGGAGCTTCAAAAAAAGATTAAAGAATTGGAAAAATTTAACAAGCTGATGATAGACAGGGAATTGAGAATGGTTGAACTAAAAAAAGAACTGAAAAAATTTAAAGACTCTGAAAATAATAAAAGGTAAACCAATATGGAAGAAGAAAAAGATTTAACTTCCAACGAAGACGCCAAAGAAAAAAATCTTCATCAAGAAACGGAAGGAGAGCTTAGGCATGCCCGCAGCGCTTTGTTGAATATTTTGGACGATACGGAAGCGGCAAGAAAAGTGGCGGTGGAAGAAAGAAACAAAACACTGGCTATTATCCAAAACTTTTCTGATGCGATTTTGGTTTTTAACGAAAACAATATTTTGGAGCTGATTAATCCTTTGGCGGAAGAATACCTGGGAGAGAAAAAAGAAAATTTAATAGGCAAAAAGGCGGAAGATCTTTTGGCTTCTCCCAAAACTAAATTATTTATGGAATTTTTGGAAGTTTCCAAAGGCTCGCCGATTAAGCAGGTGTTTAGAAAGGAATTTATGGCGCGGCCTGATTTTTATCTTGAGATTACTTCATTGATGCTGATTATGGATTCCAAAATGAAAGGAACGCTGTTGGTTTTGCATGATATTACGAGAGAGAAGAATATTGAAAAAATGAAAACGGAATTTGTTTCCATCTCCGCCCATCAGCTTCGCACTCCTCTCTCGGCGATAAAATGGACATTAAGAATGATTCTTGACGAGGACGTAGGAGGCATTACTCCCGAACAGAGAGAGGTTCTGCAAAAAAGCTATGCCAGCAACGAAAGAATGATAAACCTTGTTAACGACCTTTTGAACGTTACCCGCATAGAAGAAGGCCGCTTTTTGTATAAATTGGAGGCGGCGCAGCTAGAAGACTTGGCCCAAACAAGCATTGATAACTTGCAGGAGGAAATAAAAAGAAAAGGAGCTTCGGTGGTTCTTGTCAAAGAGAATTTTCCTCTTCCTTCCGTAAAGATAGACAAAGAGAAAATGAAACTGGTTTTAGATAACCTGATTACCAATGCTTTGAAATACAACAAGAACAAAAGCGGAAAAGTGGAAGTTTTTATGGAAGACAATGAAGGAAAAGAGATTCGGGTGCAGGTAAAAGACAACGGACTTGGGATCCCTCAAAAGCAGCAATCCAGGATTTTTACAAAATTTTTCAGAGGAGAAAATGTTGTCAGGCTGGAAGTTGACGGTTCCGGGCTTGGTCTTTATACTGCCAAAAATATAATTGAAGCCCACGGAGGAAAGATTTGGTTTGAATCGGAAGAAGGAAAAGGCACTTCGTTTTACTTTACCGTCCCCATCAAAAAAGAATAAAGATGTGGATAAAAAAGTTGATTTAAAGAATAAAAAAGAAGTAAGATACAATAACAACCTTAAATTTTATGGCAAAAAAAATTCTGATAATTGAAGATGAAGAAATAATGATGAATCTGCTTGAAAAAAAGCTGAAGGGGGCGGGTTACGACATAACAACAGCAAAAAACGGCCAAGAAGGATTGGACATATTGCAAACCAAAATTTTTGACTTGATATTGTCAGATATTATTATGCCGAGAATGGGAGGATTGGAGCTGATGGAAAAAATAAGCCGCGATACGAGGCTTAAGAATATTCCTATCATTGTTGTTTCCAATTCCGGCCAGCCGGTAGAAATAGATCAGGCTAAAAAATTCGGAGCAAAAGACTGGCTGGTCAAAACAGAATTTGATCCTCAAGAAGTAATTTTTAAAGTAAAAAGAATTTTAGGGGAATAATCCTTTTTAATCCCAAAAAATAATTAATTTTTCCCAACCAAGATATGCCTCACAAAATTTTACTAGTAGAAGACGATCGTTTTTTAAGGGAGCTTATGAGCCAAAAGATTATAAAGATGGGAGACGATTTGACTGTCGCCGTTGACGGGGAAGAAGGAGTAGTGAAGGCGAAAGAAGTAAAACCGGAAATTATTTTGCTGGACTTGATGCTTCCCGGGATTGACGGATTTGGAGTTCTTTCCCAAATTAAGGCTGATCCGGAGACGGCGGAAATTCCCGTCATTATTCTTTCCAATCTCGGACAAAGAGAAGACATAGACAGAGCCTTAAAACTTGGAGCTACCGATTTTTTGGTAAAAGCCCATTTCACTCCCCAGGAAATTATTGACAAAATAGACCAATATTTAAAATAACCGATCAATTGATGCCGGAGCTTCCAGAAGTGGAAACAATCGTTAGAGATTTAAGATTAAAGGTCCTTCAAAGGACCTTTATTGATATTTGGACCGACGCCGAAAAACTAATCAAATTTCCTGCTTTTCCTAAATTTAAAAAAGAAATTATCGGGCTAAAGGTAGAAGGCGTCAATCGCAGAGGGAAAAACATCATCTTTGAATTATCAGAGAGGAGGATCCTTTTGGTTCATTTGAAAATGACAGGGCATTTATTGCTGGGAAAATGGAGAAAGACGGGAGCTCTTTGGAGATCCGAAGTTTCGGGCCCTATGCAAGACGACCCGACGAACAGATTTCTTCACTTAATTTTTTGGCTTGACAGCGGCCAAATGATTGCCTTGTCCGATATGCGTAAATTTGCCAAAGTAGAATTGCGGAAGGCAAGCGAATTTTATTCCTCAAAATATTTTAAAGATTTGGGTCCGGAGCCTTTGAGCAAAAGTTTTTCTTCTAAAGAACTTGGAGAAAGGATCCAAAAAAGAAAAAGGAAGATAAAACAAATTCTTATGGATCAAAGCGTAATAGCCGGAATAGGGAACATCTATGCCGATGAAATTTTATGGCAGGCGAAAATTAGCCCCTTCAGGCCGGCCGAAAGCCTTTCCTTTTGGGAAGTAGAAAGCCTTTGTTCCGCAATGAAAGAAGTGTTAAAAAAGGCTGTCGCAGCCAAGGGATCCAGCGTATCCGATTACAGGACTCTTTCGGGAGAAAAAGGAAAGTTTCAGGAAATTAGAAAAGTTTATCGCAAAGAAGGAGAAAGATGTCCTAAATGCGGAGAAAAAATAAAAAGGCAAAAGATAGGGGGAAGGTCGGCGCATTTTTGTCCAAAATGCCAAAAATAGCGCAAAAATTGATTATAACTTTTATTATTTATGATTATTCTTTTATACGGTCCGGATACTTATAGGAGCAAGCAAAAGCTCAAAGAAATTATTGAAGGATACAAAAAAGCCCACAAGAGCGGGTTAAATTTAAGCATTGTTGAAGGAAAGGATTTGTCTTTTCAAGAGATAAAAAACAAAACGCAGTCCGTTTCAATGTTTAAGGAAAAAAAATTAATTATAATTAAAAATTCTTTAGGCGGCAATAAAAAATTCAAAGAAGATTTTTTGGCAAACAAAGACAGCTTTTTAAAGACAGAAGACATTTTCGTTTTTTTTGAAGAGGGAAGCCTCCCCGCCAAAGACGCTTTAGCGGATTTTTTGAAGAAAAAAGCGGCAAAAAGCCAGGAGTTTTCTTTTTTGTCGGGGGCTCGCCTTAAGGAATGGATACGAAAAGAGCTGGAAAAATACCAAGCTTCGGCGGAAGGCCTTGCGGTTGAAAAGCTTGGCGTTGACGTTGGCGGAGATCTTTGGCAAATGTCTAATGAGATAAGCAAACTGGCAAGTTTCAAAAAGGGAGAAAAGATAACCGTTGAAGATGTTAATCTGCTTGTGAGGCCGAAAGTTGAAGCGGATATTTTTAAAACAGTTGATTTTATCGCAAAAAAAGACAAAAAAAGCGCGCTCCTTTTGGTTAAAAAACATTTGGAGAAAGGGGAGTCTCCTTTCTATATTTTTTCAATGATTAATTTTCAGTTTAGAAACTTGCTTATCGTTAAAGCAAAAAGCGAAGAAGAAAAAGAGGCCGTCCAAGGAAATCCTAATTCTTGGGCGAAAGAGCTCGGGATGCATCCTTTTGTTTTTAGAAAAGCTCTTTCCCAGTCAAAATACTTTAAAATGGAAGATCTCAAAAAAATTTATCGGAATATTTTTAAAATAGATTTGGCAACAAAAACCGGAGAGTTGTCTCCGGAGATTGCTTTAGATATTTTTATTGCCCAGCTTTGATCTATTTGCCGGTTTTGGCGACGAACTTTGAAATCCTTGATTTTCTTCGGCTGGCGTTGTTTTTTTTAATAACCCCGGCTTTTGCCGCTTTATCAAGAGCTTTATAAACTTGAGGAAGAACGGCTTTTAGCTCTTCCGTCTTTTTTTCGGCAGACAAAACTCTTACTTTTTTTAAAGATTCTTTAATTCTTTTTTTGTATTGCAAATTTCCGATCTTTCTTTTTTCGGACTGGCGGCGCGCTTTTTTGGCAGATGCTTTAATAGCCATAAGAGAATAAGCTAAAATTTATTTGATTTAACGATTAACTAACGGGGGAATAATAGCATAAAAGCCTAAAATAGGCAACCTGTCCGAGGCTTTCCAATCCTCAATTTTCAATGAGCGTCTCAAATTTTGATATCCAAAATCTCGCCGCCGTCAGAAATCGCCGTTGGATCATCCAATGTAAATTAGAACTTTTCGTGATATAATATATCCAATGTTTAGCTACATCTCCGGCATTGTTACAGATAAAGACGCCCGAAAAGCGGTTTTGGAAAATCGCGGCATCGGCTTTGAAATTTTTTGCTCGGCTAAAACTCTGGGAAAATTGATCATAGGAAAAGAAGCAAAAATATATGTCTTTTTGAACGTTAGCGAAAGAGCCTTGGATCTTTACGGCTTTTTGACGAAAACAGAAAAAGACTCTTTTGATGTTCTAAACAATGTTTCCGGAATCGGCCCTAAAATCGCTATGGGCCTTGCCTCTATCGGCTCAATGGAGAAAATTAAAGAAGATCTGGAAAAAGGAAAAGTTCCTTGCGACGTTAAAGGGCTGGGCCAAAAAAGACTGCAAAAAATTCTTTTAGAGCTGACAGGAAAGATTAAGGATATTTCCCGGAAAAGCGGAAAAAAATCAGAAGATCAAGACGATGCTCTAAGCGCTTTAATTTCTCTTGGTTTTCCCAGGCAGGAAGCCAAAGAAGCGTTGTCTTCCTTGCCGTTAGAGATAGAAGGAGCGAAAGAGAGAGTAAAGCAAGCCTTAAAAATATTAGGAGGAAAATAAAAGAACCGGAAGGAAAAATAAGCAAATGACGATTAAAGGCTTAATTAAAAAAGCAGCGCCTAAATTTTTAATAAACTGGTATCATTTCGGGCTGGCTTTTTTAGGCGCGCTTGTTTATGGCTTCCCTTCCCGCCGGATGGAAGTTATAGGGGTAACCGGAACGAGCGGGAAGTCCACCGTTGTAAAGCTGGTTTCTGAAATTTACGAGGATGCCGGAATTCCTACGGCTTCAATCTCTTCAATAAGGTTTAGAATTAACGGCGAAGACACTCCGAACCTTTTGAAAATGACGATGCCCGGACGATGGCGTATTCAAAAATTTTTAAAAGAAGCGGCAGACAAAGGGTGCAAAACGGCGATTATTGAGGTTACCTCCGAAGGCATCAAACAGCACCGCCACAGGTTCATAAAATTTAAAACGGCTGTTTTTAACAATCTTGCGATGGAGCACATTGAATCTCACGGCAGTTTTGAAAAATACCGCAAGGCCAAAGAGGATCTTTTTAAAAAAACCAAAGACATACATATTCTTAATCTTGACGACGAAAACGTTGGAGAATTTTTAAAATATCCGGCCAAGAAAAAATACGGCTATACCCTCAAAGGGGCTTTCAAGAATGGCGTCCAAATTATTTCCGCCAATAATGTCAAAAGAGTCCAAGGAGGAATGGAGTTTGAAATTGACGGAACCGTTATTACTCTGCCGCTTGAAGGGGATTTCAATGTCTGCAACGCTTTAGCCGCTATTTGCGCGGGAAAAGCAAGAGGCGTTAATCTGCTAGAAATAAAATCTTCTTTACAAAAAACAACAACGGTCCCCGGCCATATGGAAGAGATAATATCCGAACCGTTTTCTGTTTTTGTAGATTACGCTTTTATTCCCGCTTCTTTGGAAAAGGTTTATAAAATTTTAAAATCCAAGGCTTTGGAAAGAAAAGGAAGGCTTATAGGAGTTTTAGGAGCCTGCGGAGGAGGAAGAGACAAATGGAAAAGGCCGGTCTTGGGAGAGATAGCCAAGAAATATTGCGATGAAATTATTGTTACCAATGAAGATCCTTATGACGAGAACCCGCAGGAGATAATTGGCCAAGTGGCAAAAGGAGCAGGGGAAAAAGCTGTAAAAATACTGGACAGGAGGGAGGCGATTGGTTGGGCTTTAAAGGCGGCAAAGCCGGGAGATGTAGTTATTTTAACGGGAAAAGGATGCGAACCGTGGATATGCGTTTCCGACGGAAAAAAAATTCCTTGGGACGAAAAGAAAACAGCTATGGAGGAATATCAAAAAGTATTTTTAAGATAGCATCCTCAAAATTTCCTTAGTTTATTGCCAGCTTTGCCTCTGCCAGTCCACAGGTTTTACACAATTTGTTTCGGCGGAATTTTTATTACAAGGCAAAAAATAATTGACTTTTGTTTTTTTAGAGATTAAGCTCTTAGAGTGAGGGGTCTTCGGAATTACTAATTATATTTATGAACAACCTATGGAAAAAAAGACTGAAAAAACAAAACTTGAAAAATTAAATCTGCCAAAAAGCTTAAAAAGGCATATTAGAGAAAAGAAAGCTTCAATCCGCAAAAATATTTTAGAAGAGAAAGAAAGAGAGAAATCAATAAGCGATCTTTATAAAAAAGTTTTAAAGATTAAAAAACCGGCAAAATAATTTATGCCGGTTTTTATTCTTGAACTTTTTCAAAGAGGCTTTACCATATAAAGATCTTTGAGCTTGAAGCCCGATTTTCTAAAATACTCCCTGGCTCCGACCGATGAGATGGCGGCCAGCTTTTTTACTTTAAACTCTTTTTTACATATTTCTTCGGCTTTTTTAATCAGCTTTTGCCCTAATCCTTTATGTTGGGCGGAGATTTTTTTGCCGCTTATAGAAGTAACGGCGCCGTAAGTATGCATCTCCCTGATTAAACCGGCGTTCTCAAGAATTTTTAAAAAAGGCTTTTGAGATTTATCATAATAGAAAGAAGGGACTCTCAATCTTAATAAGCTGAATATTTTTTCCCGGCTTTTATTTTCAAAGCTTAGGAATATCTCTCGCCCTTCGGAGGAAGGGTAATCATAGCGGAAAAGAAAAATTTTTTCTTTTGGGTTATAATCAGATTTTATCTCGCGGCATCTGATGCATTGGCATTTTACGCCCTTGGATTCCAATTTTTTTTCCACGATCTGTCTTAAATTGGATATCTTAGCCGGGCCGTCCACAATCGTTTTTGAAGAAATGTCGCGGATTACCCTTTCTATCCTTGTGTAAGGAGGAACGATTTTTTTGATTTCCACTACGGCATTGATTAATTCTTCCGCGCTGTATGGCTGATATTTTCTATCAAGATACCATTGGTAGAGGGGCGCTTCTTTGACCAAAGCGCAAGGATATATTTTAAGGCTGTCGGGCTGAAAAGCCTGATTCAAAAAAAGGCTTTTAAACATTTCAATGTCTCTCTTGGGAGAAGCCCCCAAAAGATTAAGCATCATTTGATACGAAACCTTGAATCCGGCATCTTTAAGCAGGCGGGTGGCCGTTATCGTTGAGGAAACAGGATGTCCTCTTTTGTTGATTTTCAAGATATCGTCATGCAAGGATTGCACGCCGAGCTCTACTTTTGTAACGCCAAAAAGCCTTAATTTTTTAATCTCTTTTTCATCAATAAAGTCAGGGCGAGTTTCTATGGACAGGCGGACTATCCGGTGTTTTGCCTTTTCGTTTTTCTTTTGGGACGCCGGCAAATCTTTAAAGTCTGCTTTTCTTTTTTTACCGGCATCGTTGCAGGCATCAAAGCATTTTTTTATAAATTTCTTTTGGTAGTTTTTTGGATAAAAACTCCATGTGCCTCCGACTATTCTTAACTCTATTTTTTCGGTATTATGCCCTTCGGACTCTAGCATTTCCAGTCGTCTTTTTACTTGCAAATAAGGGTCGTATTTTAATTTCTTGGCTCTTTCCACCGCCGGCTCTCCGGAGAGATAGCTTTTGGGGATGCCGGGTTCGTTCGGGCAGTAAAGGCAAGATCCGGGGCAAGGATAAGGCTTGGTTAAAACCGAAACGTTTACCACTCCGGAAAGGGATCTGACAGGCCGGGTTTTTAAAACAAGCTCTAATGTTTTTGACGGAGAGATTCTTTTTTTTAGCAATAATTCGTGATAAGCTTTGAGTAATCTTACATTGCTCGGACAGGCAATTTTATAAATTTTGGAATATTTTCTTTTGGCGCAAGCCAAATTCTCCAAGGTTTTAACCTTGTCTTTTAGAAGGCCTTTAATTATAAACTGGTTAACACTCATAAATGGAAAAATCTTTTGCTGAAAGGCTGGTTGAAGAGGGGGCAAAAAATTATGATATTATTGCTTCTGATTATGCTCGCACGAGAAAGTATAATTCGCAAGACCTGGTTAGCCTTGCCTCTCTTGCCAAGCAAGGAGAGAAAGTTTTGGATTTGGGCTGCGCCAACGGCAGAATGATAGAATTGTTCTCTCAAAGAGGCGCGGAATATTACGGCATAGACTCTTCCGAAAAGCTTATTGAAATAGCGAAAAAGACTTATCAAAAAGGGCGGTTTCAAACAGGAAGCGCTTTAAATCTTCCTTTTGAGGACAACGCTTTTGATAAAGTTTATTTCATTTCAGTATTGCATCATATACCTTCCGGGGAATTCAGACAAAGATGCTTCAGCGAGATAAGAAGAGTGTTGAAGCCCGACGGCTTAATGATTTTGAGGGTTTGGGACTTGTTGAGAATTGGCAAGGGGAGAAAGCTGTTTTTGAAATATGCTTTTTTGAAGCTGTCCGGCAAAACAAAAATTGATTTTTTTGATTTAATGATGCCTTGGAAAGATTTTCAACAGGAGGAAAAGGCAGAAAGGTATTTTCATGCTTTTAGAATTAAAGAATTAAAAAAATTGGCAAAATCAGCCGGTTTTGAAACGGAAAAAATATGGCGTGAAGGAAAAGGAAGATTGGCAAATATTTATTTAATTGCTAGAAAAAAGATTAACTCCGCCAAATAATTTACCAAAGGAAAAACTTGCGCCCTTTTGCCGACAGACAGGCCGAGGGACGGCAATTGACGAGATAAATTCGTCCCTGTGGTCCAACGGATAAGACGAGGGCCTCCGGAGCTCTAAATACAGGTCCGACTCCTGTCAGGGACACCAAAACCAGCCCCTTTGCGCAGAAAAAACACAAAGAAAAAATACACAGGTGGCACCTGTGCAAATATTTGCACAGGTGCCACCTGTGTATTTTTTTGGGTGTTTAAAATAGGCCTTTTGGAGAGATGTTTTTTATTAAAAATAAGCTTTCCATGATTGCGGGAAGCTTTTTGTTTTAGAAAAACTGTGATAAATTTAATCTGCTATGACTAATATAAAAAGAAACTATAAAATAGTTGTTTCGGGTGCGGCTACGACCAGCCATTGCTGCGATGCGATAGAGGAGGTCGCAAGAGAACTTGGCCGTCAAGTTGCGGAACACGGCTGCGTTTTGGTTACCGGAGCCACTACCGGAGTTCCTTATTTTTCGGCTTTGGGAGCCAAGGATGCCGGAGGGGTTAATATCGGTTTTTCGCCGGCGGAATCCGAAATATCCCATTTAAAAAAATATAGACTGCCGGTAAAACCTTTTGACGTAATGGTTTATACCGGGGCTGATTATGTCGGCCGCAACGTAATGATGACAAAATCAGCCGACGGAGTAATAATCGTTTGCGGCAGGATGGGGACAATGCATGAATTTGCCACAGCCTTTGAAACCAAAAAGCCCCTGGCGGTTTTGGAGGGAACGGGAGGCTTTGCCGATAAGGCAAGAATGGTTGCCGATACTCCTTGCCCGGGAGTTAATAAAATAATTTACGAAAAGGACCCGCACAAAATAGTGGAGAAGATAATAAAATTAATAGACAAGGAAAAAAAATTGAACGAAGAGGTCGACATCGGGCAATAATTTTGCCCGTTTATTTTACTTTGCTTTGCCGCAGCTCTCGCAGACAGAGAGAGGAGGCGAGCAAAAAGTGGCCAAAAATTATATCTATGGCAACAAAAAAAATAAAACCAGCTAAAAAATCCGTGAAGAAGGAGATTAAGAATCCTGCTAAAAAAACCGCGAAAAAGCCGGTCGGGAAAACTGCCAAACCTGTTAAAAAAACAGACAAGAAGGCTATTAAAAAAACAATCAAGAAAGCAGCGAAAAAACCTGTTAAAAAACCCAAAGCCTTGGCTAAAAAGCCCGCTGTCAAAAATAAAAAAACTTTGATTTCTGCGGCAAAAACCGGCAAGGAGAAAAACGGAAAACAGATTGGAAAAATTCTGCATTATTTTGACAAAATCAGCGTGGCAGTCGTTGAGTTAGACGGAGGGCTGTGCGTTGGAGATATGATTAGAGTTATCGGAGGGCAGGAAACCGATTTTAAGCAAGCCATTAAATCAATGGAGCTGGATCATAAAAAAATCAAGAAAGCTAAAAAGGGACAGGCAATAGGAGTTGGGCTAAAAGGAAAAGCCAGAGAAGGCTACAAGGTTTATAAAATTTAGCTGAATTTTTGATTTTTCGGTTTTAAAATTAACTAATCCGGTTAATCACTTTTATTAATGGAATTTATTGCCGATCTCCATATCCATTCCAAATATTCCCGGGCTACGAGCAGCCAGATGGAGCTTGAGCCGTTAAACCAATGGGCAAAAATAAAAGGCATCCAGGTTTTGGGCACGGGCGATTTTACCCATCCGATTTGGCTGGCGGATTTAATTAAAAAATTGGAACCGGCCGAACCCGGGCTTTTTGTTTTAAAAAACGCAAAAGAAGATTTTAAAAATAAAACTCGTTTTCTTTTAACTTCGGAAATAAGCTGTATTTACAAAAAAAACGGGAGAGTGCGGAAAATTCATATCGTTTTTTTGGCGCCGTCTTTTGAGGGAGCGGCCAAGATAAACAAAGATTTAGTTTCGGCCGGAGGAAATCTAAAATCGGACGGCCGACCCATTTTAGGGCTGGACGCAAAAAAATTAGTTGAGATTGTCTTGAATGCGGAGCCGGAGGCTTTTGTTATCCCTGCGCATATTTACACCCCATGGTTTTCTTTGTTTGGCTCCCGTTCCGGATTTAATTCTTTGGAAGAATGCTTTGAAGAATATTCCAAATATATTTATGCGGCAGAAACGGGGCTATCCTCTGATCCGGCTATGAGCTGGAGGAATTCCAGCCTTGATAAAATAGCTTTTGTTTCTTCCAGCGACGCCCATTCTCCGTCCAAATTGGGAAGAGAGGCTACGGTTTTTGATACGGAATTAAGTTATGAAGCTATAATACAAGCGTTAAAAGAAAAAGATCCGAAGAAATTTTTATATACCCTTGAATTTTATCCCGAAGAGGGAAAATATCATAATGACGGCCATAGGGAATGCGGCGTTTGCCTTTCCCCGGAAGAGTCAAGAAAATATAATAATCTTTGCCCTGTCTGCGGACGTCCGTTAACAATAGGGGTTTTGAACCGCGCAGCAGAGCTGTCTGACCGTCCGATAGGGTTTGCTCCGGAAAAAGCCGCGCCTTTTAAAAGCATAATACCCTTGCAGGAAATCATAGCAGAATCTTTGGGAGTTGGTCCTTCTTCAAAAAAAGTGAATTTAGCCTATCATCAGATGATAAAAGATTTTGGCTCGGAATTTGCGATCTTATTAAAATATTCCATTGATAGTTTGTCAAAAACGCCTTGGACGAGAATAGCGGAAGGAATTAAAAAAATGAGAAGCGGGGATGTTTCAATCGCTCCCGGGTATGACGGCGTTTTCGGGAAAATAAGAATATTTTCGGACCAAGAGAAAAATAACTGCGTTTTTCAAAAAACGCTTTTTTAATCCTATGGAACTTAAAAGTATTTTGGAGTTAAATTTGCGCTATAAGGGGATGTTAATCCTTCTAGCCTTTACCGTCTTTGTTGGATTTTTGCTGTTTCAAAAAGCGGTTAACGTGAGGAAAGAAGTTGAAGCCATATATTCCGACCGCTATATTCTAAGAAACTATGCCAGTTCGGCTAAATTAAACAGCTATAAAATTATTTTTACCGGCGATATTATGCTGGATCGCGGGGTAGAAACGGCAATAAGCGAGTATGGCGGAGGAGACTATTCTTTTCCTTTTTTGAAAATAGCGGATTATTTAAAAAGAGCGGATTTAACGGTGGGGAACTTAGAGGGAGCGATCTCCGACAAAGGATATAATGTTGGGAGCATATATTCTTTTAGGAGCGAACCAAAAGCAATAAAAGGACTGGAATTTGCGGGGTTTGACTTGGTCAGTTTGGCCAATAACCATGCTTTTGATTATACTTCCGCCGCGCTGGAAGATACTTTTGTCCGTTTGCAAAAGGCGGGGATAAAATATGCCGGCGCCGGATGGGATAAAGAAGAAGCCTTGTCTCCAAAAATAATTGAATTGTCTGACGGAACAAGAGTCGCTTTTTTGGCTTTTTCCAATTTGGGGCCGAAAACATGGGAAGCCAAAGACGATTCAACGGGACTGGCATGGCTGGACAGGGAAAGTTTGGAAGAAGGCATTTCCAGCGCGAGAAGAGAGGCAGACATAATCATAACAATGTTTCATTGGGGAGAAGAGTATCAATCGTTTTCAAACGACAGCCAAAAAAGTTTTGCCCGCTTGGCTGTTGATTTGGGAGCGGATTTGGTAGTGGGGCACCATCCTCATGTGGCGCAGGAAGCGGAGCGCTATAAAAGCAAATATATAGCTTATTCTTTAGGAAATTTTATCTTTGATCAAAGTTTTTCAGAAGAAACGATGGAAGGCCTGATTTTAGAAGCCTTTATTGAAAATAAAGAGATTAAGCAGGCTGTAGCTAGAAAAATAGAAATCAACGAATTTTACCAGCCGGCCTTAGCCGACTAGAGAGAGCGTCTGCTCTGTAAAAAAAAGCGATTCTTGACATTTTTGATTTTGCGAGGCTACAATAGAACATTATGGAAGAAATATCCATTGAAGCCGCAAAATTTTTCCAAATTGGCGATTTTCCGGTTACCAACACTTTCTTATTAATTGTTTTAATAGGAGGATTTTTATCTCTCCTGTTTTTTTGGGCTTTTAAAAAAAACAGCATTTCTCCCGGAAAAATCCAAAATTTTTTAGAATGGATTTTGGAAAGCTATCTTAATTTCATTGACAGCGTTACCCACAACAGGGCGAAATCGGAAAAAGTTTTTCCCATAGCGGTTACTTTGTTCTTAATGATACTTTTATCCAATCTAACCGAGCTTTTGCCGGGATTGGGGCTTTTTCACTTTTTAAGGTCTCCAAGCTCTGATATAAACTTTACTTTGGCTTTGGCGATTCTGTCTGTTTTTTTCATTAATTTTTCCGCGGTCAAAGAACTTGGCTTTTTCTCTTACCTTAAAAGATTTCTTGATTTTAGAAGCCCGGTGGCTTTTTTTGTGGGGATACTGGAGGGACTGGGAGAGTTTACTAGAATAATTTCTTTATCCATGAGGCTTTTTGGAAACTTGTTTGCCGGAGAAACATTATTGATAGTAGTGGCGACGGGGATCCATTGGAGTCTTGCTTATTTGATTCCCTTGCCTTTTTTGGCGCTGGAAATTTTGGTCGGGTTTATACAGGCTTTTATTTTTTCTTCGCTGGTAGTGGTTTTTTATACGACGGCGACCGTTCTCCATGAAGAATAACAGTAATAAAATTTTATACGCATTGGGAATGGGAGCGCAAGTGGGTCTTTTGATTGCGTTGCCGCTGATAGTTTTTTTGCTTTTGGGAGTATTTTTAGACAAAAAATTCAACACTTCGCCGATATTCCTAATATCACTTGTATTTTTTTCAATTATTGTTACAATCGTTGATGTTCGCCGTCTTGTTTTGCCTTTCATAGAAAAAGAATCACAAAAAAATAATCAAAATAAAAAATAATTTTAAAAAAATATGGAAACAGAAAGCATGAAAGAATTAGCAGTCGCTTTGGCCATAGGGCTTGGAGCTTTAGGCCCCGGACTTGGAGTCGGCTTAATCGGCAAAGGAGCCATGGAAGCTATGGGCCGCAATCCGGAAGCTGCGGGAAAAATTCAAACCGCTATGATCTTGGCCATTGCCTTTGCGGAAGCGATCGCCATTTACGCGCTTGTCGTCGCTTTGATTTTAAAATTTGTTTAATTTATTTATTAAGCGGTTCCGCTTTCTAAAAAAGGCGGAACTGCCGCCTATGGCCGGTTTTCGGCAGAAGCTTTCGTTTCGCTTTGCCGCGCCGCTTTAATTATTTTGTTTATGCTGGGAATTGATTGGAAAATTTTACTGGGGCAAATAATCAATTTTTTGATTGTCTTGTTCTTGCTGAAAAAATTCGCTTTAAGCCCGTTTTTACGAATTTTGAGGGAAAGGAAGCAGAGGATAGAAGAAGGGCTGGAAAAATCAAAAGCCGCAGAAGAAAAAATAAAGGACATTAGGGAGAAACGGGAAGATATTATTTCAAAGGCCCAGCAAAAAGCGGTGGAAATTTTTGAGCAAGGAAAAAAGAAAGGAGAAGATAAAATGAAAGAATCCGTTTTATTGGGAGAACAGGAAAGAATCAACATGATACAATCGGCTAAAAAGGAAGCCTTGCTGGAAGCGGAAAAAATAAAAGAAGCCGAGAAAAATAGAGAAATAGAAGCGGCCTTGGCTTTGGCGGAAAAAATATTGGAAGAAAAAATTGATGCTCAAAAAGACAAAGATCTGATAAATAAATTTTTAGCCGCCCGAAAATAATGGAAAACGAAGCAAAAATTTTTGGCAAGGCTCTTGCCGCGGCTTTGGAAGGGAAAGAAGAAGAAAGACAAAAAGAAATCGTCCGTAATTTTTTACAGGTGGCCGTCGCCAAAAAGAAGGAGCATCTTCTTCCCAAAATTTTAAAAGAGATGGAAGCAATAAGCAAAGAGAAAGAAGCTGTCTTAATTTTAGCCAGAGATATGGGAGAGGAGGAGGTAGAAGCAATAAAAAGCAGGTTGAAACCGGAATTGGGAAAAGTTGATAAATTTAAAATTCAGATAGACAAATCTATTATAGGAGGCTTTAAAGCCAAAACCAATAATGTTTTGATTGACTCTTCAATAAAAACTCTTATTGGGAGCATTAGGAAAAAATTAGTTTAATTCCGGGGCTTGTATCCAAGGCCCGCAAATTATATGGAAATTTTAGATTATTTAAAAAAAGAGATAGAAAATTTGGATTTTAGCTCCCAAAAAGAGGAGGTAGGCCAAGTAATTGAGGTTAAAGACGGAACCGCTAAAATCAGCGGGTTGTTGGATGTTTGCTCAATGGAAATTATCAAATTTGAAGGAGAAGAAGAAACATTGGGGATAGCTTTAAGCTTGGAAGAATCTGAAGTGGGAGCGATTATCTTGGGAAAAGATTCCAAAATCAAGCAAGGAGACATTGTTAAGAGGACGGGCAAAGTCGCTTCCGTTCCGGTGGGGGAAGAAATGATAGGGAGAGTAATAGATCCTTTGGGAAGGCCGTTGGACGGAAAAGGAAAAATTAATTTCAAAGATTCCGGTCTTATTGAAAAAATAGGGCCGTCGGTAATAGAAAGAGAACCGGTTGATTATCCTTTGCATACGGGCATCAAGATAGTGGACAGCTTAATTCCAATAGGAAGAGGGCAGAGAGAGCTTCTTTCAGGAGACAGAATTTCCACTAAAAGCTCTTTGGCCATAGATGTAATTTTAAACCAAAAAAACGAAGCAAAAAGGCCTGTTTGCATTTATGTCGCCATAGGCCAAAAAAGATCCAAACTGGCAAGAACCATTGAAATTTTGGAAAAAAACGGAGCCATGGAATATACAATCGTTGTGGCGGCAACATCATCTGATCCGGCTCCTTTTTGGTATTTGGCTCCTTATTGCGGAGCTGCGCAGGGAGAATACTTTATGAATGCGGGGAAAGACGCGCTGGTAATTTACGACGATCTTACAAAGCATGCGTGGGCGTGGAGAGAAGTCGCTTTAATCTTAAGAAGGCCTCCCGGGAGAGAAGCTTATCCGGGAGATATTTTCTACCTTCATTCAAGGCTTCTTGAAAGAGCGGCAAGGCTTAGCAAAGAAAAGGGGGGAGGATCTTTGACCGCTCTTCCGATTATTGAGACGCAAGGAGGAGATATCACCGCCTATATTCCGACGAATGTTATTTCCATCACCGACGGACAGCTTTTCTTTGACGCCGGCTTATATCTCAAAGGCCAAAGGCCGGAAGTAAATGTCGGCCTTTCCGTTTCAAGGGTCGGGTCAGCGGCTCAAACCAAGGCTATGAAAAAGATATCGTCAACTTTAAAATTGGAACTAGCCCAATTTAAAGAGCTGGAAGCCTTTTTAGAATTTGCCGAAGAGGTTGACCAGGAAACTAAAGAAAAAATCCAAAGAGGGCAAAGAATGATGATGCTCTTAAGGCAGGAAGAAAGAGCTCCCTTGCCTTTTGAAAAAGAGGTTTTGGTCATTTTTGCCGCTGTAAAGGGATGGCTGGATAAAATTGAATTGTCCCAAGTTAAGCAGGCTGAAAACGATATTATTGAATACTTTGAATCAATTAAGCCGGGGGTTTTAAAAGAGATCAAGGAATCCAGGGATATCAGTACCGAGCTGCGTTCGGAACTGGAAAAAGGATTAAGAGAAGCTTTGCAAAAATATGAAGTCAAAGGAAATTAAGCAGAAAATCGGATCCGTTCAAAATATTTCCAAGATTACCAATGCTATGGGTTTGGTTTCGGCGGTAAAAATGGGCAAGGCGCAGACGCTGGCTTTAAATTCTCGTCCGTTTGCTCTGAAAGTTTATCAAATATTAAAAAAATTGAGCGCTCACCAAAAAAAAGAAGGCGCAACAGGATTTTATTTTAAAGAAAGGCCGGTTGAAAAAATATTAGCCGTAGTGGTCAGCTCCGATAGAGGGTTTTGCGGGCCTTTCAACAAAAATATTTTAAATTACGCCCAAAAGCAAATCCAAGAACTTGAAAAAACTGCGCCGGTGGAAATTGCCGCCGTCGGGAAAAAATCAGCGGCTTTTTTCAGAAGAAAGGGCCGGAAAATAAAAATAGAATTCAGCGGGATCGGAGACTTCGGAAAATTAAACGAGATAAGGCCTTTGGCCGAATTGTTTGTAAAGTATTTTGAAAAAGAATATCAAAAAATTTATATTATTTTCACTGATTTTGTAACGACTTTCGCTCAAGAGCCTTGCATGGTTCAGCTTCTTCCGGTGGAAGAAAGAATATTGGAAGATTTTTTAAAAGAAAGATTTCCGAAAGATTTTGAAAAAATTATGTCTGAACCTTTTTTGGAATATGTTTTTGAGCCAAGCTCAAAAGATATTTATGAAAGCTTGGTTCCGGAGCTGGTTACTTTTGAAGTCTACCATTCTATTTTGGAGGCCAACGCTTCCGAACATTCCGCCCGTATGATTGCAATGAAAAACGCTTCCGATAACGCCAAAGAAATTATCAAGCTTTTGATTTTAGATTATAACAAGGCAAGGCAGGAGCAAATTACTTCCGAGCTGGGAGAAATCACTTCCGCCAAAGAAGCGATAAGCTAGAAAATTTTCAATGAACCAATTTTTAAACAAGGATTTTATATAGGAATAGCCGGTTGTTTAGAAATTAAAAATTAGATATTATTTAAAAATTAGAAATTAAAAATTAACGATTGTATGGCAAAAATAGTTCAAATATTAGGTCCGGTAATAGACGTTGAGTTTGAAAACGACCTTCCTCAAATGCTGAACGCTTTAACCGTAAAAAAAAGCGGATTGATTTTGGAAGTGGAGCAGCACATCGGGGCAAATAAAGTCAGGGCGCTGGCAATGGGCCCGACAGACGGATTAAAAAGAGGAGACGAAGTTGTTGACAATGGAGAGCCTATCAAAGTTCCTGTCGGCAAAGAGATTCTGGGAAGAGTTTTAAATGTTTTAGGCAAGCCGATAGACGGGGGGGGAGAAATAAAGGCTTCAACTTATTCTTCTATCCACAAACCCGCTCCGGCCTTGGAAGAACAAAAAACAAAAATTGAAATATTGGAAACGGGAATTAAAGCCATTGATCTTTTGACTCCGATTCCGAAAGGAGGAAAAGTCGGATTATTCGGCGGAGCAGGAGTGGGAAAGACCGTATTGATTCAAGAGCTTATAAGAAATATTGCAGCCGTCCATAAAGGCGTTTCCGTTTTTGTGGGAGTGGGAGAGCGTTCCCGCGAAGGAAAAGACATTCTTTTGGAAATGGAAAATTCCGGAGTGCTTAAAAATACAAGCCTTGTTTTCGGCCAAATGAACGAAACTCCGGGAGTGCGTTTTAGGATAGGGCTTACGGGGCTGGCTGTTGCCGAACATTTTAGGGATCAGGAAAAAAGAGACACCTTGCTTTTTATTGACAATATTTTTCGTTTTGTGCAGGCAGGATGCGAAGTTTCCACCTTGCTTGGGCGTATTCCCTCTCAAACGGGATACCAGCCTACTCTTTTTTCGGAAGTGGGATCTCTTCAGGAAAGAATCACCTCAACGAAAGACGGGTCTATTACTTCCATTCAAGCGGTTTATGTTCCGGCGGACGACTTGACTGATCCGGCAGTAGTCTCCACTTTCTCGCATTTGGACGCAACTATTGTTTTATCCCGTCTGATAGCTGATTTGGGAATTTATCCGTCCATTGACGTGTTGGAGGGAACTTCAACCATTTTGGATCCGAATATAGTCGGGAAAGAGCATTATTCCGTAGCCAGCGAAGTTGTAAGAGTATTAAAAAGGTATAAGGATTTGAGGGATATTATTTCTATTTTGGGAGTGGAAGAATTATCCGAAGAAGACAGGCTGTCCGTCCAAAGAGCCAGGAAGATTCAAAAGTTCTTGTCCCAGCCTTTTTATGTCGCCCAAATTTTTACAGGAAAAGAAGGGAAATATGTCCCCTTGAAAGACACAATAGAGGGATTCAAGAAAATTGTTTCAGGAGAAATGGATTCCAAGAAAGAAGACGATTTCTTGATGAAAGGGGGCATAGAAGAAGTAAATTAAATTATTATGAAGTTAAGCCTTATCAGCCACGAAAAAACGGTTTTTCAGGGAGAAGCAGCTTCCGTTACTTTGCCCGGGCTTGCCGGGGAGCTTACAGTTCTTGACGGACACATTCCATTAATCACTCCCTTAAAAAAAGGGAAAATAGAAATCCACGACAAGAAGTCAAAAGATTTTATTTTTGACATAGAAAGAGGGATATTGGAAGTCCAGCCCAAAGAAACAACGGTTTTGGTAACGGGAGAAGTTTTTCTCTATTGCCAAGCAGGAGAGAAGAAGTAGAAGATTTTATCGCCTCCGCAAGCATTTTGCTTGCGGAGTTTTTGTTTCCGTTCTTGTCTGTTGATAAAGGCTGGGAAGCCTTAAAAAAGAAGGAAATTCCAGCCGTTGACAAAGAATTTTGCAGAGCCTATTATTATATTTAATATGAGAAAACTTAAGCTTCAGATTGGAATGCATTGCCCTTTAACCGTTAGTCTTGCCGGTAAATTTTTAATTTGCGGAGGAGGCCAGCCATAAAAGGGAGAAAGCTTATAAGTTTAACACAAATAAAAAACACAGAAGCAGCTCCCTTAGCAAAAAGGGAGCTTTTAAAAATACGAAAACGAAAATTATGCAGGGCAAAAAATTTTATTTAACCAAAGAGGGATTGGCTAAGATTGAAAAAGAATTTGAAGAATTAAAAAAAATAAGGGAAGCAAAAACCAAAGGAGAAATTCCTAAGGTTTTGCAGTCGGAAGATATTGATTCGGAATATCTGTCTTTTCATGAAGATATGGAAATGCTTGAAAGCAGGCTGCGAGAAATGGAAAGAGTCTTGAAAAATTATGAGATAATAAAGCCTCCCAAAGACGGCGGAGGGTCCGTCTGTCTAGGGTCCAAAGTCTCCTTAAAAGATAATTCAGGGAAAAAGCTTGATTTTACCATTGTCGGAACGATTGAAGCCAATCCTTTTGAAGGAAAGATTTCCAACGAATCTCCGGTGGGAAAAATTTTACTTGGCAAAAAGGCGGGAGAAACCGTTTCTGTTCCGTCTTCTAGCCTTATTTATAAAGTTTTAAAAATTTCTTACGGAGAGGCGTAAGGCTTTTAAGAGCGAAAAAGCCGTCAATAGCGGCTTTTTTGTGGACTGCTCCGTCTTTTTGCCATAGAATGAAACAACGAAAACAACTATATGGCTTTTAAAGTTAATCAAATTATAAAAATATTGGTCTTGAGCGATTTGATTTTTTGGCTTGGCTGGGGGCTGATAGGCCCGGTTTTTGCCATATTCATTTTGCAGAACATTGAAGGCGGAAACGCTATGGTCGCCGGCTTTGCCACTGCGGTTTTTTGGATTGTGAAGTCATTAGCAAGAGTGCCGATTGGAATGTTTTTGGACTCTTTTAACGGGGAAAAAGACGACTATTGGCTTATGACAGGCGGACTTTTTATCTCCGCCTTGATTCCTTTCGGTTATATTTATGCCGTTCAGCCGTGGCAGCTTTATTCTTTTGAAGCCGTGCATGGATTGGCAATGGCTATGAGTTTATCAGGGTGGTCCGCTATCTTTAGCCGCCATCTTGATAGAGGGAAAGAAGCGACAGAATTTGGACTGGACGCTACGGCCGTCGGCTTGGGCACCGGCATTTCGGGAGCTTTGGGAGGGCTGGCAGTCACGTATTTTTCTTTCCAGCAAGTTTTTGTCGCAACCGGATTTTTGGGGATTTTCGGGGCTTTTCTTCTTCTGCTTTTAAGAAATAAGGTTGAGCCGTCAATAATTATTCCCATAAAGTTTGATTTTATCAAAAAAAACGTATTTTTTTTCCGCCCGCGCAGAAGAGGTAAAGAAGAAAAATAATGAATCAAGATCTCGCTAAAATTTTATACGAAATAGGAGACTTCTTAGAAAGCGAAGAAGTCCCCTTTAAGCCTTACGCTTATAAAAGCGCGGCTATTACGGTTGACTCTTTGGAGAAGAACATTGCCGATATTTATAAAAAAGGAGGACTGAAAGCGCTGGAAGAGATTCCCGGAGTGGGAGACAGCATTGCCAAAAAGATAGAAGAGTATATCAAAACGGGAAGAATAAAATATCATAGAGAATTGCAAAGGAAATTACCGGTTAAGATGGAAGAACTTATTGCGGTTGAGGGAATGGGCCCAAAACGAGCCAAGTTTCTTTTTCAAAAGCTTGGCGTAGCGAATCTTAAAGACTTGGAAAAAGCGGCTAAGCAGGATAAGATTTCCACGCTGTTTGGCTTCGGGCCGAAGGCCCAGGCTAACATCCTTCAAAGCATAGAATTTCTAAAGAGAGCCAAAGGAAGATTTTTACTGGGAGAAATTTCTCCAACGGCGCAAAAGACATATAACGATCTCAAAAATTTAAAAGAAGTTCGGCGGATTGATTTTGCCGGCTCTTTGCGAAGAAGAAAAGAAACAATTGGCGATATTGATTTTTTGGCAGCCTCAAATAATCCAAAGAAGGTAATGGATTTTTTTGTTAATTTGCCCGGCATAGTTAAAGTTTGGGGAAAAGGAGAAACCAAAGCATCAGTAAGAATGAAGCAGGGCTTTGATATGGATATTCGCGTAGTTCCTGAAAAAAGCTACGGCTCGGCTTTGCAGTATTTTACCGGCTCCAAAGAACACAATATTATTTTAAGGAAAATTGCCATTGAAAAAGGAATGAAGCTTTCAGAATACGGGCTTTTTAAGGGAGATAAAATGGTTGCGGGAAAGGACGAAAAAGAAATTTATAATATTTTGGGCCTTGATTGGATTGCTCCGGAAATAAGGGAAAATCGCGGAGAGATTGAAGCGGCAAAAAGCGGCAGTCTGCCTAAGCTGATTAAACTGGAAGATATCAGGGGAGACTTGCATTGCCATACGGACTGGAACGGAGGAGAAAACAGCATAAAGGAAATGGCTGAAAAAGCCATAGAGTTAAATTATGACTATATCGGTATCAGCGACCATACAAAATATTTAAAGATAGAAAACGGTTTAGATGAAAAAAAGCTGAAAAAGCAGAAAAGCGAAATTGTAAAAATAAACCTTGAGCTTCAAAGCCAAAAGCCGTCTTTTCGGATTTTACACGGCGCCGAAACCAATATTCTAAAAGACGGATCCATAGATATCAAAGACGATGCCTTGGCTGAATTGGATTACGCCATCGCCGGAGTGCACTCCCATTTCAAAATGGAAAAACAGCAAATGACCGAAAGAATTATCAAGGCGATGAAGAATCCGAATATCAAAATAATTGCCCATCCGACGGGCAGGATATTGAAAAAAAGAGATGAATACGAGGTTGATTTTGCCAAGCTTTTACGGGCGGCAAAAGAATTTAATACGGCGTTGGAGATAAACGCCTGCCCGGAAAGGCTTGACTTGAATGATGTAAATATTAGAAAAGCGAAAGATTCGGGAGTAAAAATGGCAATAAATACCGACAGCCACGTTAAAGATAGAATGCGTTTTATGGAGATGGGAGCGGCGCAAGCAAGAAGAGGCTGGGCCGAGCCAGCGGATATTATCAATTCTTGGCCATTGGAAAAATTGTTAGAATATTTGCGGCATAGAAAATAATTTTTGCCGTTGGTTTAAAAATTGATTTATTGAAAATTCAAAATTAGAAATTAATTATTTATTATGTTTTCAGAAAAATCTGCCGGTGCGGTTATATTTAGGAAAGAGCAGGGAGAAATTTTTTATTTGCTCTTGCATTATGCCGGATCCAAACCCGGATCCAGGGGCTATTGGGATTTTGCCAAAGGCCATTTAGAGGAGGGAGAAACGGAAGAAGCGGCGGCACGCAGAGAGATAGAAGAGGAGACAGGATTAAAAGATCTTTCTTTCGTTTCCGGGTTTAGGCAGTCCATTGATTATTTTTTTAAATTTAAGGGAAGGACCGTTTTTAAGACAGTCGCCTTTTTTTTAGCAGAAACAAGGAAGAAGGAAATAACAATATCCGACGAGCATATCGGATACCAATGGCTGCCGTTTGAAGAAGCGTTCAAAGAAATGAAATTTGCCAATGCTAAAAATACTTTAAAGCAAGCCAATAATTATTTGATAAAAGGCTCTATCCTCGGTTAGCAATATTTAACTTGGAAACCAAAAAAATTTTAACCTTGAGATACGGAGCCAACATAGTATGCCTAAAGCGATTTTACTTTTTTCTGGAGGACTGGACTCTATTTTGGCTTATAAAATTTTAGAGAGCCAGCGCATAAATGTTGTTCCGATTTGCTTTGAAAGCTATTTTTTTAATTGCGATCAAGCCCAAAAATCCGCTGGGAACAATGGCTTTAAGATTAAAACCGTTGATATATCCAAAGCCCAGCTTGATATAGTAAAAAATCCGCGGTATGGAAGAGGGAAGCATTTAAATCCCTGTATTGACTGCCATCTGCTGATGCTTCAAGAGGCCAAAAAAATAATGAAGAGGGAAAAAGCCGACTTCCTTGCCACCGGCGAGGTTTTGGGACAAAGGCCTTTCTCCCAAAGCGGCAGAGTTTTTAACATCGCCGAAAAAAAGTCCGGAATGGAAGAGTTTATTGTAAGGCCTCTTTCGGCCAAGCTTTTGCCGGAAACAAACCCTGAAAAAAGAAAACTTGTAAAAAGAGATAATTTTTTTGATTTTCAAGGGAAGACTAGAAAAGGCCAGCTGGAACTGGCGAAAAAATTTAATATAAGGTATTTTCCCCAGCCTGCGGGAGGATGTTTGCTTACTGACTGCCAATTCTCAAAAAAGCTGGAGAATTTGATGGAAATAAAACCGGCTTTTACAGGAGAAGACATTTCAGTTTTAAAAAAAGGAAGAACATTTTTTGAAAAAGATTTTTTTATAGCTGTGGCACGCGACCAAAAAGAAGGAGGGGAGCTAGCCGGTTTAAAGAAGCCAAAAGATCTGCTTGCCGAGCCGAAGAACTTTGCCGGACCGGCTGTTTTGGTCAGATTTTTAGGACAAAAGACAAAAGACAAAAAAGAGAAGGCCTTGAGAAGAGCCGAAGAATTAATAATAAAATATTCAAAAAAAGAAAAAATGCCTTCTAATATTGAGATTAGGATATTATAAGAGGCTGGCTTTTTGCATTTAAAAAACCGCCATACAGATCAGATCGTGTGGCGGTTTTAAATCTTTTGAAAAAGTTATTTTACTTTGGCGACCACTGCCTTGAATATTTCCGGATTTTTAGAGGCCAAGCTGGATAATATTTTTCTGTCTAGTTCAATATTGGCTTTTTTCAAGGAATCAATGAACCTGCTATAAGACAACCCTTCTTCCCGGACAGCGAAGCTAATATGAACTTGCCAAAGCGCTCTAGCTGTTCTTTTTCTTACTTTTCGGTCGCGATAAGCGTATTTGCGCGCTTTCATCAATGCCAGTTTCGCCGATTTAAATTTAGATTTTCGTCCCCATTTAAATCCTTTCGCTTCTTTGATTGTATTCTTTCTTCTTTTATTGGCGGCAACGCCTCTTTTTACTCTTACCATATTTTAGTAGGTTAAAACTCTTTTTATTTTCTTGGTTTCGCTGGGGGAAACTTCCACCCATTTTCTTAGGCTTCTTTTCTTTTGGGAAGATCTTTTAGACAAAAGGTGGTTCTGTCCGGATGCGCGCCTCAAAATCTTTCCGGTTTTGGTTATTTTGAACCTTTTGATGATCGCTTTTCTAGTTTTTGGTTTATTCGCCATATTATTTTTTTGAGATGATTATCGTTAAAGATCTTGCTTCTTTTTTTAACTCTCTTTCTGTTTTTATCGGCATTTTGGAGCTTAAGATATCCAAGAATTGCTGGATTTTTTGTTCGGCAAAGTTTTTTAATCCTCTTTCTCTTCCCCTTAAAATCAATTCCACTTTTATTTTAGAGCCGTCTTTCAAGCATTCTTCGGCTTTTCTCGCTCTTGTTTCCAAATCGTGTATTCCGATATTAAAGCCGAGTCTAATGCCTTTTATCTCTCCGGTCTTGCCAACGGACTTGTCCTTCTTTTCTTTCTTTTGGACGGAATAGAGGTATTTGCCGTAATTTCCAATCTTGCAAATCGGAGGCTCCACTTTTTCGGTAATTTGTATTAAATCAAGGCTTTTTTCTCGCGCGGCCTTTAAAGCCTGGCTCAAAGGCAAAACGCCTATTTGTTTTCCTTCTTCGTCTATCAGCCGGACTTCGGAAGCCCTTATTTGATTGTTGATGTATATCCTCTTAATAAATTCTTTTTAAATTTAATTCTTTTTAAATAATTTTGCTTAAAGGGGACATCTTTAAGTCTAAAGCAAAAATTAAGCTTACGAGGTGGAGGCGGGGGTATTGAAACCCCGTCCAAAAAAATTATCCAAAGTTTTCTACAAGCTTAGCCTGTTTTGATTTTTTGAAAAACTGAGTATGCAACAGGCAAAAATTTCAGCTTTTCTATCCTAAGCCTGTTCGGCTGCTGTTTTAGGAAAGACAGCTGCCTATCTCAATGATCGACACCCGCTGAAGCTTATTGAGAATCGGCTGGCGGATGGCATTAAGCTAAAGCTAATGCGGGTTTTTTGAATAAGTTGGCACTTATACTTTTGATAAGCATATTTGCGAGCCGCTTATCAAGCTCGGCTTGCTTGCTTTGAAAAGAATTTTTCTGTCAAAACAATCGCCCCCGCGTCTTTATCTTACGAGGGCTCTCCTCATTTCTCGTTCGGCATCGCGAGTTTTAAGAAGTTCCTTTTTGTTGACCTTCTTTCTTCCTCTTCCAATACCAAACTCAAGCTTCAATTTAGCGTTCTCATCATACAACTTTAAGGGCACCAAAGTCAAGCCTTTAACCTTTGTTTTTCCTATTAAATAATTGATTTCTTTCCTATTCAAAAGCAGTTTTCTCGGCCTGTGCGTATCGTAATTGGACATAATATTTCCCGGCTGATAAGGGGGGACATTGGCTCCTACCCAAAATAACTCCGGATGCTTAACCCTTTTATCCTGTTGAAAAGCGACATATGTGCCGTTCAGGCTGGCGCCGCTTGTTTTTATTGATTTAACTTCCTGTCCGTTCAAAACAATCCCGGCGTCAAACCGATCAAGGATCTCATAATCAAATTTTGCTTTTCTGTTTTCGGAAATAATTTTCATAGATTTATCTTAAACCGTTTAATTAATGCTTGTCCACCGCTTTTCGCATTTTTAAATCCCAAAAATTCTCTTATTGCTCAAAAAATCGCTGTTTATCGGCGGGCTTCTTTGAATTTTAAACAAAATCCGTTAAGATTAAAAAATGCAGATGAAAGAGAAAATTTTGGAATATTTGGAAAAGTCCATTGAGTCTTTGCAAAAAGAAGGCCGTTTTTCGGCCGATTTTGATTTGGCTAAAATAAAAATAGAATATCCCGATTACGACCGGGGAGATTATGCGACAGGCTTGGCTTTACAGGCGGCAAAAATAATCAAAAAAAGCCCGATGGAAGCGGCTTCCATTTTAAAAGAAGAAATAGAAAAGCAGCAGCCGAAAGAGTTTGAAAAAATTGAAATTGCTTCTCCCGGATTTATAAATTTTTTTGTTTCTGAAAAGTTTTTGCTGAAAGAGATGGAAAAAATATTGGAAGAGGGGAAAGGCTACGGCCGCGGCAAAAAGAACGGCAAAACCGTTTTAATTGACTATTCCTCGGTTAATATCGCCAAACCGTTCGGCATCGGCCATTTGCGATCAACAATTATAGGCCAGGCCATATATAATTTATATGAATTTTTGGGCTGGAAAGCGATTGGCGACAATCATTTGGGGGACTGGGGAACGCAGTATGGCAAATTAAGCTATCAGATATTTGAGAAAAAATTAAAGGATTTGCCTCTAAAAGATTACTCCAAAGAGCTGGCCGGTTTAACTATTGCGGAGCTTGAGAAAATATATGTGGACTTTCATCAAGAAGCGGAAAATAATCCTGAAATGATAGAATCTGCCCGGGAATGGTTTAAAAAATTGGAACAGGGAGATAAAGCCGCCAAAACAATTTGGAATGCCTGCGTAAAAATCAGTATGGAGGAATTTGCTAAAATTTATGATCTCCTTGGAATAAAAATAGACAACGCGATAGGAGAAAGTTTTTATTTGGATAAAACAGAGTCCGTTATAAAAGAAGCCAAGGAAAAAGGATTTGCCAAACAAAGCCAAGGAGCTTTGATTTTTGAATATCCAAAGGACGATCTGCCTCCGGCTATGCTTTTGAAGTCGGACGAGGCCTCAACCTATTTTGCCAGAGATTTGGCCGCTTTAAAATACCGTATTGACAAATGGAAGCCGGAATTGTTTGTCTATGAGGTCGGAGTGGAGCAAAATTTGCATATTCGCCAAGTTTTTTTGGCCGCCGAACTCTTGGGCTGGGCAGAAGAAGATCGGCTTATCCATGTAGCCCATGGGCTTTACCGTGCGTCTGAAGGAAAATTTTCAACTCGCAAAGGCCAAACTATCCATTTGGAAGAGGTTTTGGAAGAAGCAATTATGCGCGCCGGAAAATTGATTGAAGCGTCGGAGCAAAGCAAGATTCTACCCGAAGAAAAAGAAGAAATTTCCAAGATAATAGGCATTGGCGCGATAAAATACAACGACCTTTCCCAGCATTATTCCAAAGGAATTATTTTTGATTGGGACAGGATGCTTAATCTGAAAGGAAATTCCGCTCCTTACCTGCAATATACGGCCGTGCGCTGCCAAAGCCTTATAAACAAAGCAAAAACATTACAGAGGCCGGGCCTCTGTAAGCTTTCTTTGGAGGAGAGGGCGGTTTTGGGCGCGCTTTTCAAGTTTTCCGAAATAGTTGCCGAAGCGGCCAAAACATTTTCGCCTAATCTTTTATGCAGTTTCGCTTACGAATTGGCGCAAAAATACAATTTATTTTACGAAAAATGCCCGATTTTAAAATCCAAAGAAAAAGATTTCCGTTTATCTCTAACCGAAGCAGTAGTCCAAATTTTAGGAATTTCCTTAAGTCTTTTAGGCATAAAAATTCCTAAAAAAATGTAAAAACCGACGAAAGATGGATAAGGACCAACTTCGGCCGGTTTAATCTTTATTAAGGAGGCCATTTTGACCGCTTTTTATCTTTTTTGTGGAATTGTCAAAAAGAGGCAAAAATGCTAAGGAATTTATAGAGGACAAATTGTATAGGCTTACGATATATTTTTTCTCTAATCAAGATGGAATCGGGTTTTAATTTGTCTAAAAATAGGCAAATTTGTATGGATAGAAATGAATTTATGCACTGAATAGCGAGTCTATTTATAATTTTTAAATTTTTGAAAAAGCCGGCAATATGTTTTTTGAAGAAGGAGATAAAAATCCTTCCACGAGGGAAAAACAAATCATAGAATTTTGGAAGGATAAAAGAATTTTTGAAAAATCCTTGGAACAAAGAAAAAATTGTCCTGTTTTTAATTTTTACGACGGGCCTCCTTTTGCCACCGGCTTGCCTCACTATGGCCATATTTTGGCCTCAACTATTAAGGATGTGGTTCCCCGCTATAGGACAATGAAAGGACGTTATGTCGCCCGGCGCTGGGGCTGGGACTGCCATGGATTGCCTATAGAAAACATTGTAGAAGAAAAGCTGAAAATTTCCGGGAAGAAGCAGATTGAAGAAATAGGCATAGATGTTTTTAACCGAACCTGCAGGGAGAATGTTTTAACCTATGCCAATGAATGGGGAAAAATGATTGAAAGAATCGGCCGGTTCATTGATTTTGAAAACTCATACAAAACAATGGACAGTTCTTATATTGAATCCGTTTGGTGGGCGATTAAAGAAATATGGGCAAAAGGGCTGATTTACGAGGGCAAAAAAGTTTTGCTCTATTGTCCGAGATGCGAGACTCCTTTGTCCAATTTTGAAGTGGCGATGGACAACAGCTATAAAGAGCTGGAAGAAGAATCCGTAATAGTCAAATTTAAAATCAAAAACGGTTCCGATTTTTCCGGAGCTTCCATATTGGCTTGGACGACAACTCCGTGGACGCTGCCGTCCAATCTTGCTTTGGTCGTCAATCCCGAATTCTCTTATGTCTTGGCAAAAGAAGGAGAAGAAAAATTTATTATTGCCAAGAACAGGTCGTCAAATTACGGGCTGGACAAGAAAATTATAAAAGAATTTAAAGGAGGAGATCTGGCAGGCCTTGAATATGAGCCTCTTTACAAAGCTGGCTTAAGCGAGGAAGAAGCAGAGAAATCTTACAAAGTTTTGTCCGCTGATTTTGTGACAGCGGAAGACGGAACCGGAATTGTGCATATTGCTCCGGCTTACGGCGAGGACGATTACAAACTTGGAGCAAAATACGGTTTGCCGGTTTTATCCTTGCTGGACGGCAAAGGAAAATTTATTGAAGATTCTCCGGAATTTATTCAAGGGAAAAAATTCAAAGAAGCCGACGAATTTGTGAAAAAAGAACTGGCAGAGAGAGGATTGCTTTATAAAAAAGAAAAAACCGTCCATCCTTATCCTTTTTGCTGGAGATGCGGAACGGCTTTGTATTATAATGCCATTCCCGCTTGGTTTATTAATATCCAAAAAATAAAAGACCGGCTGGTTGAACTTAACGAAAAAATCAGCTGGCATCCAAACCACCTGAAATACGGCCGCTTCTTAAAAGGCCTTGAATCCGCTCCTGATTGGAATATTTCTAGAAATCGTTATTGGGCTTCTCCGATGCCTATTTGGCGATGTGAGAAATGCAAAGAGATGAAAGTTATCGGCTCTGTCGCCGAGCTGGAAGAGCTTAGCGGGACAAAAATTGAAGATTTGCATAGGCCGTTTATTGACGGCGTTAAAATTCAATGCGAATGCGGAGAAGAGATGGAAAGAGTCCCGGAAGTTATTGACTGCTGGGTGGAGTCTTCTTCTATGCCTTTTGCAGAACTGCATTATCCTTTTGAGAATAAAGAAGCTTTTGAAAAACGCCTGCCTGCGCAGTTCGTGGCTGAATATATCGCCCAAACAAGGGCATGGTTCTATGTTATGCACGTAATGTCGGCTATTTTGTTTGATAAAATTCCTTTTGAAAATGTCGTTACCACAGGAACGGTTTTAAACGAAAAAGGAGAAAAGCTTTCCAAGTCAAAAAAGAATTTTCCCGATCCGTGGGAAGCGATTGAAAAATACGGAGCCGATTCTTTAAGGCTTTATTTGATGTCTTCTTTGGTTATGAAGGGAGAAGATTTGTTTTTTTCCGAAAAAGAACTTAAAGAAACTTACCAAAAAAATATTTTACTGCTTTTGAATGTTTATTCTTTTTATAAAACATACCGAAAAGAAGGAACGGTTGATTTTTCTTTGCCTGAAAGCGGGCATATTTTGGATAAATGGATTTTGTCAAAGCTTAATCTTTTTATCAAAGAAGTTACCGAAAAAATGGATAATTACGATGTCGTTTCTTCCGCAAGAAAAATTGAGGAATTTATCAACGGCCTTTCTACCTGGTATTTAAGAAGATCTCGGCAAAGGTTCAAAGAGGGAGATTCCGAAGGAATAAAAACATTCGGCTATGTTATTTTTCAAACTGCCAAAATAATGGCTCCGTTCGCTCCTTTTGTTTCAGAATATATTTATAAAACGATAGGAGGAGAAAAAGAGTCCGTCCATTTGTCCGATTGGCCTGAAGCAAACAGCGATTTTATCAGCAAGGAGCTGGAAGAAGATATGGATGAAACAAGAAAAATAGTGGCCGAAGTCTTGCGCTTGAGATCCGAAAAAGGGATAAAAGTAAAACAGCCTTTGGCAGAACTTAAAATAAAAAAGGCCATGGAGAATATACAAAAAAACGAGTCTTTCCATAAACTGATAAAAGAAGAAACAAATATTAAAAAGATTTCTTTTTGCAAAGAAATTGAAAACGATATAGAGCTTGATTTTGAAATTACCCCTGATTTAAAAGAAGAGGGAGACCTTCGCGAGATTATTAGACAAGTTCAACAGATAAGAAAAGAGGCCGGGCTTACCCCAAACGACAAAATTTTGGTAAGATTTAACGGAGGAGAAGAAATTTGCCGGATGGTGGAAAAAAATGCAAAATTTTTAGCCAAAGAAGTAATCGCCGATGCCGTTGAAAAGAGAGAAGAAGACCCAAACGTTACAGGACAAAAGAAATTGAAAATTAACGGCGAAGAACTTTGGCTTGGCATTAAAATTAATAAAAAATAAAATAAAGGCTCTTTTTATTCAAATTGTTTAAATCGCAGCCTTTGAGGCAATAAAAATGAAAAAAATTATTCTCATTTTTGCAATTCTTATCTTAATTTTGGGAGGCAGTTTTTATCTGTGGAACCAAAGCTCTTATTCCAAGGAGACCATTAAAATTGAAATTTTGGGGCCGCAAAACGCTTCCTTGGGAGATGAAGTTGAATATATTGTTAAGTTCAAAAATAATGGCACTGTCAGGGCGGAGAACCCGGAACTTTCTTTTGAATTTCCTCAAAATTCAATCTTAGAAGAGGGATTCAACAGAATACAAAGAATGTCGTCATCCCAGCTGAAAGGAGATATTTACCCCGGAGAAGAGCGTATCTTTACTTTTCCGGCCCGTCTTTTGGGAAAGGAAGGAGAAGCAAAGACGGCCAAAGCGGTTTTGACTTTCCAGCCGAAGGGGCTGAACACGCGCAATGAAGTTTCTACGACCTTTACCACTATCGTGGAAAAAGCTTCTTTAAGCTTTGCGCTTGACGTGCCGTCTTCAATCGCGGCAGGCAAGGCTTTTACTTTTAAAATAAACTATTGGTCTAACATTTCTTACCCTTTGTCCGATTTGACTTGTAAGATCCAATATCCTTCAGGCTTTGATTTCGTGTCAGCCAAGCCTCAAGCCATAGACCAAACGCAATGGAATATTTCCAACCTTAACGAGGGGGAAGGGGGAAGGATAGAAGTTACCGGCAAGGTCAGCGGAGAAGTGAAAGAGCAAAAGATATTTAAAGCTCAAATCGGAATATGGCAAGATGATGATTTTATCCTGTTGAAAGAGGATATAAAAGGCGTGGAAATTTCCGTTCCCGATCTTTACATTACGCAGAGCATCAACAACAGTCCGCAATATACGGCGGTGCCGGGAGACATTCTTCACTATGAAATATTTTTCCGCAACATAGGGGAAGAACCCTTGACCGATTTGGTCTTGATTTCCCGATTGGAAGGAGAAAGCTTTGATTTCTATTCCATCAAGGCTCCGGAAGGTGATTTCGGCAAGGGAGACAGTTCTATCATTTGGGACGGCAAAAAAAATCCCCAGCTGCAATATTTGGACAAAGGAGAAGAAGGCAAGGCGGAATTTTGGATAGAATTAAAAGACGAGTGGCCGGTTGAAACCGCGGCGGACAAAAACCCGGAGATTAAAAACAAAGTTACGATAAGCCAGCTGTCCGAAAGTTTTACCAATAAAATTTCTTCCACTCTTAAAGGAGAGCAGGAAACTTCTTTGGATAGCAAATATTTTGTAAGCGGAGGATCTCTGCCTTTGAACCCGGGAGAAGCCAACACTTTTGCCGTTGTTTGGAAAATTTCCAATTCTTATAACAGCGTTAACAATATAAAACTTAGGGCTATTTTGCCGGAAGGAGCGATTTTTACCGGAAAAGTTTGGCCCGAAGAAAATTCCGGACTTACTTATGACTCCGAGTCAAGAGAAATATTATGGCAGGCAGGAGATGCGGAAGCCGGCCTGGGGATTTTAACAGAACCGAAATTATGCGCCTTCCAACTTTCTGTCATACCTAGGGCCGAAGACGCCGGGAAAGAAGTTCTTGCCTTGGGCACGGTCCAAGTTTCGGGAGAAGACCAATGGACTAAAACTTCTTTATATTCCGAAATACAGGAATTACGGATACAAGTTAAAGATAATAATCAATCTAACAGCCAATAAAACCTTCTAAAACTTTAATTCCGCAGGCAAAAGCCAAAAAAGGAAAAAAGGAACAGAACAGGTTGCAATATTATGGAGGACACAACAGAAAAAATTCTTTCTTTGATTAAGAGAAGGGGATTTGTTTTTCCCAGTTCTGAAATTTACGGAGGGTTTGGAGGGTTTTTTGATTTTGGACCTTTGGGAACCGAGCTGAAAAATAACATCAAGAAAGCTTGGAGGAAAGCTTTGGTTCAAAAAAGAAACGATATTGTCGGGTTGGACAGCTCAATTATCATGAGTCCGAAAATATGGGAAGCTTCCGGACATACCACCGAATTTTCCGATCCTTTGTCGGAATGCAAGGGCTGCCATAAAAGGTTTAGAGCGGATCATTTAATGGAAAAATTAAGAGACGACGGCACGCTTAAAAATCTTGGATTTAGTGAAGAGGAAGTCAAAGATACGGCGGATATCAGCCAAATGGCCAAAGTCTTGGCTAACGCCAAATGTCCTGATTGCGGAGGAGAACTTGCCGCTCCCCGCAAATTTAATTTGATGTTCAGAACTTTTGTGGGTCCGGCCGAAGACAGCGCTTCTCTCGCTTATTTGCGTCCGGAGACGGCTCAAGGGATTTTTGCCAGCTATAAAAATATTCTTGATACTCAAAGAGTTAAGCTTCCTTTTGGAATAGCCCAAATCGGAAAAGCTTTTCGCAACGAAATTACTCCCGGCAATTTCATTTTCCGAAGCCGCGAATTTGAGCAGATGGAACTGGAGTATTTTGTCAAGCCCGGCGAAGACGACAAGGCTTTTGAATATTGGACCAAAGAAAGAATGCGCTGGTATGAGGAAGATTTGGGGTTAAAAAAAGAAAACTTGAGATTCAGGCCTCATCGCCCGGATGAACTGGCCCATTACGCCAAGGCGTGCGTTGATGTTGAATATAAATTTCCTTGGGGGTGGTCGGAAATAGAAGGAATTGCCAATCGCCGCGACTTTGATCTTGGACGCCATCAAAAGTTTTCAGGAACGGATTTGCAATATTTTGACGAGTCGGATAAAAGCTCTTATATTCCTTATGTGATAGAGCCTTCTTGCGGAGTGGAAAGGCTTTTCTTTGCAGTCTTATGCGATTCTTTTGAAGAGATTAAAGGAGGAAGGACTCAAACCACGGAATCCGCAAAAGAAGCGGAAACGGTTTTGCGTTTTACTAAAAGTTTGGCGCCCGTTAAGGCTGCCGTTTTGCCTCTTTTAAAAAACAAGCCGGAATTGGTTGATAAAGCCAAAGAAATTCACGAAGAGCTGAAGAAATATTTTATGTGCAAGTATGACGAAACCGGATCAATCGGCCGGCGCTATCGCCGTTTGGACGAAATAGGCGTTCCGTATGCAGTTACGATAGATTTTGAAACGCTGCAAGACGATTGCGTTACTTTGCGCGACAGAGATACTATGGAGCAGGAGAGAGTGGGAATAAGCGATTTAGCGGGACTGTTGAAAGAGAAATTCGGATGCTGATTAATCTTAAATATTAAAATTTTAATCTTATTAGCCGGATGTACAAAAAAACTACTTTAAAAAATGGATTGAGAGTCGTCGTCGTTCCCCTGCCGTCCAGCCAAACTGCGGCGGTTTTAGCTTTGACGGGAGCGGGAGCCAAACACGAAACAAAAGAGGATAACGGAATTTCCCATTTCTTGGAACATATGATTTTTAACGGCAGCAAAAAAAGACCGAACAAAAAGGATATTGCGGAGACAATGGAAAAAGTCGGTGGAATTTTTAACGCCTTTACAGGATATGACTGCACGGGATATTGGGCGAAGACGCGGAATGAAAATTTTGAACTGGCCCTTGATTTTATCGCTGATATTTTTTTAAATCCTCTTTTGCCGGAAAACGAGATAGAAAAAGAAAGAAAAGTGATTACGGAAGAATTTAATATGTGTATGGACAATCCTCAAATATTGGTTGAGGATTTTTGGTCAAAGCTTCTTTACGGAGATTGTCCTGCAGGAAGATTAATTCTCGGGAGTAAAGAGAGCATCGCCGCTATCAACAGAAAAAAATTGGTTGATTACAAAGAAAAAAAATATTCTCCATCCAATACTGTAGTATGTATCGCCGGGGGAGTTGGAGAAGAAGAAGCCTTGGCCAAAGTTCAAGAATATTTTGGATCTTTTGAAGAAAGAGAGCCTTGCCAAAAAGAAAAAGTTTTGGATTCTCAAGACAAGCCTATGGTTCTTCTCCGCCAGAAGAAAACCGATCAGGCTCATATGTTTTTGGGAGTGAGAGCTTTTAATGTTTTTGACGGCAGAAAATACGCTTTAAAGCTTTTAAGCGTGATCTTGGGAAAAGGGATGAGCTCAAGAATGTTTATGAATGTGAGGGAAAAACTCGGCCTTTCTTACTATCTGTCCACGGAATGCTTGCTGGATCCGGATGCCGGATATTTAGCGACTAGAATAGGCCTTGATAATTCCAGGATAGAAGAAGGAATCTCCGCCATATTAAAAGAATATAAAATAATTTCCCGAGAGAAAGTGGAAAATGAAGAGCTTAAAAAAGCGAAAGAGATAATTAAAGGAAGATCTGTGATGGCGCTGGAGTCTTCCGATGCTTTGGCTTCTTTCTGTGCCGAACAGGAGCTGTTTGAAGGAGAAATCTTAACTCCGGAGCAGTTATTTGCTAAAATTGACAATGTAACAGCCGAAGAGATACTGGCTGTTGCCCAAGATATTTTTAAGCCGGAAAAACTCAATTTAGCTTTGGTGGGTCCGTTTGAAAAAGAAGAAAAATTTATTAATTTGTTAAATAATTTTTAAATTTATGGCTAACGGAAACAGCTTGGATATTTCATGGGGGTCTCTTCTTAAAATAGGCTTGGCTTTAATATTTTTTTATGTCATTTTTTTGACGCAGGATATTTTAACTCTTTTTATCTTTTCTTTGATAATTTCAGTTCTTTTTAATCCGGTAATTGATTTTTTGCAAAAAAGAAAAATTCCAAGGCCCGCGGGGACGGCTTTGGTTTATTTAATCTTTTTCCTGTTGGTTGGAGGATTCGTTTATTTTACCGCTGATATCCTTTCCAAAGAGCTTACCAATTTTTCCCAGCTTTTGCCTGTTTATTTTGAAAAAGCGGCTCCTTTTTTAAAGGATTTTAACATAAACCAATTCCAAAGCTTTGAAGTTTTTAACAAATATTTGCAGGGAATTTTACTGGCTGCTTCAAGCAATATCTTTAGCGCGGCCTCCACTTTTTTCGGAGGAATTTTTACAATGTTCGCGATCTTTACCATTGCGATATTCTTATCCTTGGAAGAAAAACCCGTCCAAAAGTTTTTGTTTTTGGCATCGCCTAAAAAATATGAAGAATATGTCTGCAGCCGTTTTTCCAGGATTGAAGCCAAGGTTGCCGGATGGTTCGGCAGCAGAGTATTAAGCTGTGTTTTTGTGGGAATTCTTACTTATCTGCTCCTTGAATCTTTTGCGATAAAATATTCTTTTACTTTATCTCTTATCGCCGCGGTCACCAATATAATTCCTATTGCCGGACCTATGGTTGCCGGGCTTTTTATAGGTTTTTTCGCTTTGCTGGACCCCGGATTGAATGCGGCGATACTGATTTTAATCGCTTTTATTTTGATACAGCAAGTGGAAGGGAATATTTTGACTCCTATGCTTACCAAGAAAATGGTAGGCATTCCGCCGGTGGTAGTTATTATTTCTTTGCTTGTAGGAGCCAGACTTTGGGGCATAATGGGAGCGATTTTGGTTATCCCTATGGCCGGGATTCTCTATGAATTCCTAAAGGACTTTCTCCAAAAGAAAAAAGAAGAAACAATAGGCTAGTTTTTTATGTTGGAAATTTTCATTACATTTTCCTTTGTCAACGCTGTATTTTTTACTTTTATGGGTTGTTTTATCTTTTTAAACGACCATAGGAGTAAAAGCAATATACTCTATCTCCTTTTTTGCGCTTCAGTGGCCGGATGGTCAACAAGTTATATTTTGTGGCTAAGTTCCGGCGTTGAATCACAGGCTTTGTTTTGGGCTAGAGTATTGAATCTTTTTGCCGTATTTATCCCTATGTTTTTTTGCCATTGGGTTCTTGTAATCCTTGGGATAGACAAGCGAAAGAGCCAAAAGTTTTTCTTGTTTTTGGCTTATTCGGCTACCGCCTTTTTTACGGCAGTCAGCTTTCATCCTTATTACGTAAGAGGAGTGGAGCCAGCGCTTTTTTTCCCTTATTGGCCCATGCCCGGGAAGATTCATCCCTATTATCTGATTATTTCTTGGGGAGTAATTTTATTTTATACTTATTGGAGGCTTTTTAGAGGCTGGCAAGAAAGCTCGGGAAGTAAAAAAATACAGCTTAAATATATTTTAATTTCCATGCCTATCGGTTTTAGCGGGGGATTTACCAATTTTTTCTTATGGTATGGAATACCGTTTCCTCCATGGTTTAATATTTTTGTTTCCGTTTGGGGACTGTCTTTTTTATATATAGTTTTTCGCTACAGCTTTATGGAGGTCCGTTCCATTTTGAGCCGTACAGGGGTTTATATCCTTGCTTTTTTGCCTATTATTTTAATGTCTGCGCTGCTTTCTTATGCTCTGCCATTTATTAAAAATAGCTTGGTTTCTTTCTCTTTGGAAGCGCTTTTCGCTTTCTTGTGCATTTTTTCTTTTAACCGATTTTTGCGGTTTGTTGAAAAGATTGCCAGCCGTTATTTTTACAATTCTTTTTACGGTTTGCAGGAAAAAATATCTTTTCTTTCCAAAAAAATAAACCAAATGATTGAGATGGAAAAGCTTTCCGGATTTATGATGGACTCCTTAAGAAATTCTTTAAAAACAGAAAAAGCGGCAATTGTTTTATGGAATAGCGAGAAGGACTCTTTCTTCGTTCAAAAACAAAACGGTCTGCCCAAAGAAATCATTATGTCTTTGCTTGATGAGGAAGAAGGCTTTTTGCCTTTTTGGCTTAAAAAATCAAAAAAAAGCCTGTTGAAATCCAAAATAAAAATTATTGCCGGAGGCCTGCAAAAAGAAGAGAAAAAATCCTTGGAGGGAAAATTTGAAAAACTGGAAGAGGAGATGGAAAAGAGCAAAATCGCGGCGGCGATACCTCTTTTCGTGGAGAATAAGCTGATAGGGATAATATTTTTAGGTGAAAAAGAAGCCGGCAAAATTTACAGCGGGCAGGAGATGGATCTTTTGGAGTCATTTATGGCTCAAGCTTCAGTAGCCTTTAACAATTCTTTGGCCTATGAAGAGCTTGAGAATAGAAAAGAAGAGCTGGAAAGATTTTATAAATTGACCATCGGCAGGGAATTGAGGATGGCAGAGCTTAAGGATCAGATTAAAAAGCTGGAAGAAAAAGAAGAAATTAACAATAAGGCCTAATTAAAATGCCGAAACTTTATATAATCGCTACGCCGATAGGCAATTTGGAAGATATTTCCGCCAGAGCCATAAGGATTCTGTCCGAGGCGGATTTGATTTTATGCGAAGATACTCGCAATACCCAAAAATTATTAGAGCATTATGCAATCAAAAAACCCTTATTAAGCTATCATCAGCATTCCAAAATTCAAAAAACAGAAAAAATTATAGAATTGCTGAAAAATGGAGGCAACATAGCGCTGGTTTCTGACGCCGGCACTCCCGGCGTTTCCGATCCGGGCAATAAATTGATAGAAGAGGCCTTAAAATTTTTACCCGGACTAAAAATAATTCCTGTGCCGGGGGCATGCGCTTTGGCGGCCGCAGCCAGCGTCTGCGATTTTTCAATGGATAAATTTTTATTTTTAGGCTTTCCTCCCGTAAAGAACAAAAGAAAAAAGTTTTTTGAAGAAGTTTTGGCTTCACAGCATCCGGTTATTTTTTATGAATCAACCCATAGGATAATAAAAAGCCTTGAAGAATTGGCTGCGCTGGAAAAAGAATCCGCCTTGGGGAAGAAAAGGAGACTCGCCGTTTGCCGCGAGCTTAGCAAAAAATTTGAAACAATTTACAGAGGCTCGGCGGGAGAGATAGCCGTCCAGCTGGAAAGAGGAACGGCAAAGGGAGAGTTCGTCGTTGTTGTCGGGCCTTCTGCCAGCTAATATTTTCTGCTTGTAAAAGCTTCTTTTTGCAAAAGATCGTTCTTTTTGTTAATTATAAGTTATGGATTCAGAGAAATTCTACATCACTACAACCTTGCCTTATGTCAACGCCGCTCCCCATATAGGATTTGCCTTGGAAATTGTCCAAGCCGATGTTGTCGCGAGGAGCATGGCAAAAAGAGGCAAAGAAGTTTTTTTTAATACCGGCACAGACGAGCACGGATTGAAAATTTATCAAAAAGCCTTGGAAGAAAAAAAAGATCCGCAGGCTTATTGCGATGAATATGCCGAAAAATTCAGCCTGCTGAAAGAAAAATTGAACCTTTCTTACAATAATTTTATACGCACCACCGATACGAGCCATATCAAAGCCGCGCAGGAGTTTTGGAAAAGATGCGAGGCCAACGGAGATATTTATAAAGCAAGCTATAAAGCCAAATATTGCGTGGGATGCGAGTTGGAAAAGACCGATTCTGAGCTGGTAGAGGGCCGTTGCCCGATTCATCCGAACAAGGAGCTTGAAGCCATAGAAGAAGAAAACTATTTTTTCCGTTTTTCCAAATATCAAAAGCCTTTGCTTGATTTTTACGAAGCCAATCCCGATTTTGTTATCCCGGACACAAAGCAAAATGAAATTTATAATTTTGTTAGAGAGGGGCTGCAGGATTTCAGTATCTCCCGCTTAAAAGAAAAAATGCCGTGGGGCGTGCCGATTCCGGGAGACGAAAAACATGTAATGTATGTTTGGTTTGACGCCTTGGTGAACTATATCTCCTGTCTTGGGTGGCCCGCCTCCGCTAAAGCTATGGCGGGCGAGGCCCGCAGCGGCGAAGCCCGCAGCGGCGAGGCCCGAAAATTTGAGCAATTTTGGGGGACAAAAGAAAAGAGAAATGCCGTACAGGTTGCCGGTAAGGATAATTTAAGACAGCAAACCGCGATGTGGCAAGCAATGCTGATGTCGGCCGGACTTCCCAATTCAAAACAGGTTTTTATCCATGGCTATATTACTTCCAGCGGACAAAAAATGTCCAAAAGCCTTGGGAATGTAGTTGATCCGATTTTTTTGGTTGATAAATATGGGACAGATGCGGTGCGTTATTATCTTTTGCGAGAGATTCCCGGATGGGATGACGGAGATTTTTCTGAAGAAAAATTCAAACAAAGATACAACGGAGATTTGGCCGGAGGACTGGGTAATTTATTATCGCGGACTTTGGCTATGGCCAAAAAATTGGACGCGCAAGAAGAGGAGCCTCAAAAAGAATTAAAAATTAAAATCCAAGAAGCCGAAAAAAAATCTTTTGAGCAAACCGATTTGTATAAATTCAACGAAGCCTTGGCTTCTATTTGGGATTTAGCCGCTTTTTGCGACAGAATAATTGAAAGAGAGAGACCGTGGGAAAAGGAAGAATCTCTAATTGAAAAAAATAAAAAAGCGATAGGAGAAATATTATTTGCCTTGAGAAGGATAAGCGAAATGGCAGAACCGTTTTTGCCGAAAACTTCTTTGGAAATAAGAAAACAGCTTGAGTCAAAAAAACCGGAGCCTCTTTTCCCGAGGATTAATAATGGATAGGCTGTGGATTGGTTGTGGGAGGCAAGGGTAAAAAATGTTTCTATTCTTTTAACAATCGTTAAATACCGCTAGAATTGACAAATTCCGGCTGGTTTGATAAATAAAAAGACAATGGCAACCCAGACAAAAAACAATTTTTGGTTTTACTTTACCTTTAGAAAGACTCAAGGTCTGGGAATTTAGCTTTGTAAAAAAGATTTAAAAAGATTACAAATTCTCAGTCCTCTGAGGATTTTTTATTTTGGGCTAAATTGTTTTTTCTTGAATGGATCCGTTAGGGAATATTCAAGAGCAAGCAATATGTCTGATGGCAGACGCGGCCTTGCTCAAACAGTTCATTTGCAAAACCATATACGGGAGACGAAAGAGATGAAAACAGGAGCAGAAAAAAACGGAGTGGAAGTATCGGCGAGAGAAAAGTCCTTCGGCGAACCGAGCAAATACGCTTTGCTTAATCGTTTCGCAGGAAAAAGCATAAGCGACATTTTCCAAGCCAATCTAAGGGTTAGCGGAGGAGTGGAGGTAGTTTCTTGGATGCGAATCCATAACGACCTTGGGCCTATTCTTAAGAGGCTGGGCATAGATCCTAAAGCCACAAGATACCAAGTGGATTTTATAAGGCCGGATAATCCTTTGGCCGTAGGCTATTATCAGCTTGTCGGAATAAGGCCTTTGCCGTGCTCGCAGAAAAAGCCGGACAAAAAGTCCGCAGGCTTTATTTTTGAGGAAAGAAAAATCGGAGAAACAACTCTCTCTGATTTTATCCTTGGATATGCCATGGTCCAATGGAGAAGCATAGGCCTGAAGCTGGAAAAAGCCTCAATTAAGCCTAACAGCGGCGAACATGAACCTGCTTTTCACATCAAAAAAGAGGGAGATGTTCTAATAATTGCCGCCAGCTGGATAGACCTTCCTTCGTCCGAAGAGAAAATTGCCGCATCATAGGCTGGGCGTTGCCATCACCCCCAGCCTTTCCTTTTTTAAATTTTAAAAACTTTACTGCTCCTTGCCAAGAGCTTCAATCTGCACCAATCCGATTGGCGCATTTTTTAAAGGCGTGCTTAGGGTGGTTGAAATCTATTGACAAGATTTTTAGGTTTTGTTAATTTAATTACATTATGAGCGCATCAGTAAAATCGCAAATTGATATAAATGTTTTTGAAAGAATAGCTATAACCAATAGCGCTATTTTGTTTGTCATTATTATGAGCCTTCTTCTTAGCAAGGCTGTCTTTTCAATATTGATTCCAACGGTTTAATAAACAGGAATAAATATCAAAAAGACAGCCTTCTTAAAAAGAAGGCTTTTTTATTTAATACGGCCGTTCATTTGCAAAAAATAAATTACCGCTTTAAATCTTCTTTCCAAGCTATGCTTGGAAGAAGATATGAGGCGATAATTATAGCCGACGGATAAAGAGTAGTTTAACCTTTTTTGGGAGATCCATTACCAGGATCCAACCCTGCCGCGGTTTTCCCAAACATGGAAACCGCACCCGAAAAAACATTCTTGGCGAACATCCAAGAATATGGAAGCA